>Ga0265596_1000011_pt1 | contig 223193 bp, 211 predicted proteins | sample saktaG_FD_190143 | JGI IMG/M metagenome (GOLD analysis project Ga0265596, IMG submission 190143) | Saline water microbial communities from Sakinaw Lake, British Columbia, Canada - sak_2013_06_06_60m | ecosystem: Environmental > Aquatic > Non-marine Saline and Alkaline > Saline ...
CAAAAGCACGGCCTTGACCAGGTCGGCCGGGAAAACCTGACGAAGATGAATCAATACCATGGTTTTATCTGTGCGCCCGTGGCAATTGCCCCGTCAATTCCCGATAGCCTGCTGGTTTTCGGCAACGGGGAGAATATCAACCATATCGTCCAGGCCTTAACCTACGAAGGTGAAAACTACCCGACATCAACCTTCGAGGGCTTCGGTGAAACCTGCATAAAAGGCGGCCTCGTGCCCTTTATAACCGGGATACCGCAGATAGTGATACCGGGCATGGGAGATCGCACTTTTTCCGGTGTTTATGACTATGAGATCGCTCTCGGCATGCCTGCCAGCCTGCTTTTCGTCGCGGTTCAGAACTTATTTAAATCCGGCGGCAGGCTCAATTTGGGCAACCCGGTCAGGACTCTGCTGGCAACCGGGATCACCGAAAACATCACTCCCGGTTTCAAATACCTGCGAGAGAAGATCGACAAAGGCTAAAGAATCTGGGAAAAATAGCTGACAGCATAGCTGATGAATCAATTCAGGGACGGCGCCCGGTGCGCCTTGCCGGATGGAGCGATTTCAAGGCTGGGTCTACAGGTTTTGCCAGGCTTGCAGCCCTCTTTGTCCCCAGTGCAATAGCCAAAGCTGCCTCCTGGCACCTCTGTATATACTGCTCCAGCGTATACTTCTTCCTCAGGTGCCAACGCTTCAGTGCCCACATATGTTCCAGCATCAATATCTGGTAGGCAGCCAGCCCCGTGTCTGCAACTTTGAACTCCCCGGCCCTGCATCCTGCCTCGATTATCTTCTTTATCAACTCGTTTGACTTGTATTCCTGCTCGATGATCTGGCCGAGCTGCCTGCGCCCCATAGTCTTGGATTCCCGGTACCAGAACAGCATCATGTCCTGAATGCTGTCGATTAGCGTCAGCCCTTCCTTTATCTTGAGCTTTAACGCCTCCGTGCTGGATATCGCCGGCAACTGGCTTCGTATCTCCTCGTCATACTCCTCGAACGCGCGGGTGGTCATCTCTACGAACAGGTCAAATAAGTCCTCCTTGGATTTCACGTAGTAGTACAGGTTGGACTGGCTCAGGCCACAGGCCTGGGCGATCTGCCGCGTGGTGGTCTGTGCATAGCCGTTCTTATAAAAGAGCGCTGCCGCCGTCCGCAGTATCTGCTGCAGGCGTTCGTCTTTATGTATCCGCTTCTTAGTGCTTACTGCCATCTATGTGCATCCTCATAATTTATGTACGCCCGTATCTATCTGCTTCTTGATGCCCGCCGTCAGCGGTACGTACTCTACCGCGCCAGGCAACAGGACATAAACCGGGTCGCCAATTTTATTTATATCGTAGCCTTCCTGTTTCAATTGCTCCTTCTTGAACTTCATACTGGGCGTCTGCTCCAGCTCCTCTTTAATCCTGATAAACCGGGGAACAGCGAAATCGGCAAGTTCCCTTTTCAATGTCCGGGCTAACGATTTAAAGTTGAAATTCGCCAGCCCCGTATTCAGCAAAACAATGGCAGCCATACCTGCCATGCCATCGGTATTGGGGATCATGACACCATATACGGCCGACATATATATCTGCTGACAAGAATCAAGCACGGACTCCACCTCTGTGGTTGAAACGTTCTCCCCATGCCATCGATAAGTATCGCCCAGCCTGTCGACAAACTGCCGGTGGCCGAAGCCGATGTTGCGCATTATGTCGCCGGTGTTAAACCAGCAGTCGCCCTTAACGAAGACATCACGCAGTAGCTTCTTTTCGGTCTCTTTCTTGCTCGTGTACCCCATTAGTGGCTCAGATGCGGATACCTCGAACAGCACCAGTCCCACGTCGCCGTAATCGCATTTCTCCATGAATCCATCCTTATTTCGTACGGGCCTGTCTGTATCCGTGTTGTACTTCACCACGGCATTATTTTTCACGGCGCGGCCGATGGTGCAATCGAAGTTATACTGATTGACGAAACCGCTGGGCAGCTCCGCCGCGCCATAAAACTCATTTACAAAAGGTATATAAAAGCGCTTTTTAAAAGCCTTCCAGATCTCCGGGCGCAGACCATTGCCAAACATCCCTACAACTGGATTAGCCGCGTCATCCGGCTTTGCCGGCTGATTCATCAGGTAACGGCATAACTCTCCGACATAGCAGAAGCGGGAAGCCCTGAACTTGCGGGTATCGTTCCAAAAATGACTCGCACTGAACTTACGCCTGATTGCAACAGCGGCGCCGGCCAGTACCGCGGGCGGCCAGCCAGCCACCAGCGCAGTGTTATGGAAGAACGGCAGCGGGATATAAATGGTATCGCTCTTCTGCAGATCCATTGTCATCTGGAAGGCGTGAGCGTTCTCCACAAGTGTCTTGTGCATAACTATGGCCGCCTTGGGCATGCCTCCCGTCGTTCCAGAAGTGAAGACCAGGTGGCAGGGATCGTTTATACCCACTTTCGCTGTCGTTAGTGGATTATCCGCGGAAGCATCCTTGACTGCTTCACCCAGGTCGATCATCCCCTCGGGCGCAGGTGTAATCCCACTGTCCGGCAGATAGTATTTGCGCAGACCGTCCACACTCTCTATCTCAGGTTTCGCTGCCTCGAACAAATCCAAATACTCTTCGCCCACGATGATAGCCTTAACCGGGTTGATTTTTATGGCATAGGCCAGCGTCCTGCCCTTCCAGCCGGTGTTCAACATGGACGATACAGCGCCTATTTTGGCCGCCGCCACGTGCAGTTGCAGCAGCTCCGCGCGGTTGGCCAGCAGCATGCAGATGATATCCCCCTTTTTGATACCGCTCTCAAGAAAATAGTTGGCGTAGCGGTTGGCCCCCTCATTAAATGCCCGGTATTTGATATGCGGGACAATCACCTGAGATAGCCCTACCGGGTCGTCCCTGTCGTCCCATTTCACAGCGATCCTTTCCGGGTATTCGGCGGCCGCTTGCTCATGCAGCACCCCCCAGCTCATACCGCCTTCTTGTTTGGCCTTCCTGATTACCTCCACAAAGCGCTGGTAGAAGACCTGCGGCGGATACGGTTCCATGGTATTTATGTAGTCCATCTGCCGCTGGAACTCCCCGGTAGAGATAACATATCCCTTCTTCGGCTGGCTGTCTGCTGTCATTGCGCCTCCCGCTCGAATATATTTAACGGTTCCTGCCCAGCTTATCGTGGCTGGTTATCCAATCGCTGGTGCCGTCCTTATTCACACGCATGGCGCCCATCAGCGAAAGCTCACCGGCCAGAGCAGTGGCTGCCACAATCTCGGCCAGTTTCTTAGCCTTGCCTTTGCCGTAGCAGTCCATCAGTTCAAGGCATTCACGCTGGGTAGCCAGCCCCGTGCCTCCGCCATAAGTGGCCACGATCAAGGCGGGGATAGTGATTGAAAAATAGAAATCGCCCTCCCTGGTGCACTCGCTATAGGTTATGGCAGCCGCACCTTCGGCTACGTTAGCCGCATCCTGACCCGTGGCAATGAAAAGCGCAGTGATCCCGTTGGCAGAATGACTCCCGTTATTATTGGCACCGGACATGTAACCTCCCAGGCAACCGATATTGTGATAGAGTTCGAGCCTCCTGGGAGACTGATTCAGTTGCTCCCGCATGATATTTTCCGGTACTCTGACTTCAGCTGTGACCCTTTTGCCCCTGGTCCTCAACACATTAATGGTTGAATGTTTTTTATCCGTTGAGAAATTGCCGTCTATCATGTAGCGCCTTACAAGCGGATGCACTTTCCTTATCCACTCACAGGCTGTGAAGGTGGCCTTGCCAGTCATGTTCTGCCCGGCTGCATCGCCGGTGGTGTAATCGAAGCGAGTGTAGACGAACCGTCCGGCATGGTACTGCTCGATAGCGATGAGCTTGCCCACGCTGGTGGTGCCCTCGGCCTGCTCTTTGATTTGCGCGAAGTTCTCCTTCAACCAGATGCCGAAGTCGCGGGCGTCGCGGGCATTTTCAAATATAAAAACCGGGGCGCGCTGCATTGCTTCTTCCTGTACCGTGGTAATTGCACCACCGCACTGTTTGATTATCTTCATGCCCCGGTTATAGCTGGCAACAAGCGTGCCCTCGCAGGTCGCCAGGGGCACATAGAACTCGCCGCTGGCATATTCCCCATTTACCAGCAACGGCCCGGCCAGTCCAATGGGCACCTGGGCTATGCCGATGAAATTCTCGATATTCCCCGGCAGTATAGCCGGGTCAAAAGAGTATTTATTGATATGCTTTAGCTTAACACCGGACTTGTCCTCCAGGAACCGCTGACGTTCTTGAATGACATCGCTTGAATAATCATCGGTTTTTGATCTTGGTATTGTGCTATCCATTTAATTGCCTCCAGTAGTAGACATTTGTTCATATCGCCGATTAATTGTGTCCGTTCAAGACAAAGCACAAGCCCAGAAAATTTGTTATATCGGTCGATCGAACAAATTATAAATCTGCGTAGAATCAAGTGTCAATAAACGTATATGGGCTCTGTTCATCTTGCAACCGTGTTGATAATGATTTACTATGTAGAGCAGTTGTGTCCGTCAGATAAATAACCATCTAAAGGGGTGCAAGATGAGCGAAACCGCTACTCCCGCCAAGACTGAACAGAAAAGAGCGATAAACCGCCTTAAGAGCATGTATCCGCTGCGCAACCTCGTGCAGCAGGACTATGTTGACACGCTCCAGGCCAGCAAGGAGGGCAAGCCGACCGTTTGGTCCATGCTCAATTACTGGGAGGGCGATCTCCCACTCAAAGCCATGGATCTCAATATCGTCTACCCCGAGAACTACGCCACGCTGCTGGCTGCCTCCGGCGCAGCCGAGCCGTTCCTGGATGCCTCGGACTCCGACGGCTTCCCCAATCACATGTGCGGCTACGGCAGAGCCACCATCGGCTACTCCTACCGCATGATGAAGGAAAACGGCGGCAAAATACCTATCGATGCGCCGCTGGGCGGCATGGCCAAGCCGGCGCTGCTGCTCGGATCGGGAATCATCTGCGACGCCCGTTTCAAGTGGTTCCAGGCGCTGGCCAGGTATTTCGACGCCCCTGAATGGTGCCTTGAGATGCCCATGATGGCCACATTCGAAGGCACGGAGCCCGACCTCGAAGAGTACCAAGTTAAATTCCTGACCAGGGAGATAAAAGACTTCATAGAGTTCCTGGAAAAGCTGCTGAAAAAGAAGATGGACTGGGCCAGGCTGGAGGAGCTGATCGTCCTGGCCACTCAGATACATGAAACAAACTACCAGATCAATGAGGCCCGTAAAGCCATCCCCGGGCCCATGCACAGCACGGATTTCTGGAGCAGCATGCCGCCGTCGTTATTCTTTGCCGGCGATATGAAGGTATCGCTCAAGCTGTACCAGGATATGCTGGCCGAGGTGCAGGAGAGGGTTAAAAACAAGGAATCGGGCATCAACTACCCTGAGCGGTACCGGATCATATTTGCAGAACTGCCGCCGTGGCACAGCCTGAAGTTCTTCGACAAGCTGGCAGAGAAGGGCTGGAATTTCGTTTTCGAAAGCTTCGGCTATCACAACACCAGGCCGATCGACCTGAGCAAGGTCAGCGATCCCTGCGAGAAGCTGGCACGCTTCGCGCGCAATTTCTGGTTCAATATCTTCCCCGAGGCCAAGAAGGACAATATCTCCAATCCCGTCGTGGAGACCTACCTCAAGATCGCCCGGGGCTACAAGGCCGACGGCTTCTTCCTGCACCCGCTTATCTCCTGCCGCGCAGCCAGCTGCAGCCTCAGGACGATACAGCACTTCGAGCAGGATAAGCTGGATATACCCAGCCTGTGGGTCGAGGGCGACATCATCGACAAACGCGTCTTCAATCCCCAGGAGGTACTGGCCAAGGCCGAGGCCTTCGAGCAGACCATGGACCACTACAGGAAGGTCCGCAAATCCAAAGGCCTGGACTGGTAAGCAAAGAATAATAATAACCGGGAGATTGAGATGGTAATAGCTACAACCAAGGGGCTTTCCAGGGCACACGAAATCTACACCGACAGGGGGCTGCGCGTGCGCGAACTGCGCAAGGCCGGCAAGAAGATCGTCGGCTACGTCTGCCTCTACCCGCCCGTCGAGATCATCAGCGCGCTGGGACTGGTGCCATTCCGCGTCTTCGGCGATATGAGCGAGCCCATCACGGCCGCCGACCAGGTATCCATCACCGTGGTCTGCCCCTTCCTGCGCAGCATCATCGACCTGGGACTCAAAGGCAAATTCGACTTCCTGGACGGCATCGTCGGCGCCCATACCTGCGATATCGGCATGACCCTGATCATATCCTGGCGCGATTATGTCAAAGATGCGCCCTTCACCCACCTGATAGACGTGCCGCATACCGACCACGCGCCGGCCGTTGATTACTTCGAGGGACAGATCAACTCCTTCAAACGCCACATCGAGGAATTCGCCGGTGAAAAGCTGACCGACGATAAGCTTAAAAAAGCCTGCGAGATCCACAATAAACAGCGCAAGCTGGTAAGGGAGCTCTACGACCTGCGTAAATCAGACCCGCCCCTGCTGACCTCAACGGAGAATCTCGAGGTGCTGATGGCCATCTCCAGCCTGCCCGTGGATGAGGGCAACGAACTCCTGGAAGATGTCATCAAGGAGATCAAGAATCGCGAGCTAAAGCCGCCCAAGAAGAAGGCGCGCCTGCTGGTATGGGGCCCTGTTGTCGACAATACCTCGCTTTACCAGCTCATAGAAAACGCCGATGCCAACGTCGTGATTGACGATACCTGTGTCGGCACCAGGGCTTTCTGGGCCGATGTCAAAGCCCCTTATAACCTTCACGCCCTGGCGCAGCGCTACCTGGTCGATATCAAGTGCCCTCGCACCTACCGCGATAGCTGCCATCAAGAACTCGAACGCAACTACGACAAAGACCTGGATAGCAGGTTCAACTATATCAAGAAGGCCATCACCGACTGGAAAGTCAACGGCGCCATCCTGCAGAGCGTGAAATACTGCGACACGCACGGCTACGAGGTGCCCAACCTCCGGCACTACCTCGATACGCTGGGCATACCCAGCATCTACATCGAGCACGACTACAGCGAAAGATCGCTGGCCCCCATCAAAACCAGGGTGGAGGCATTCGTGGAGACGCTGGATTTAAGGTAGCGCTGTGCCCGGCATGGACAACCTGACTTCACATCTCTATTTCGCCGGCATCGATATCGGCTCCACCATGTCCAAGGCAGCCGTAGTGGACGCCGAAAGCAGGATGCTGGCCTACGTTGTCGGCCCTACCGGCGCCGAGCATCGCCTGTACGCCAATAAGTTGATGGAAGACATCCTGCGCAAGGCCGGGCTGACGCTTTCGGACATCGCCTATATCATCTCCACCGGTTACGGCCGCGTCAATGTACCCTTCGCCGATAAGCAGATCACTGAATTGACCTGCCATGCTAAAGGCGTAGCAGCACTGTTTCCCGAAGTAAAAACGGCCATTGATATCGGGGGGCAGGATGCCAAGGTGCTCAAGATTAAAAACGGCCGCCTTGTAGATTTTTTAACCAATGACAAATGCGCCGCCGGCACCGGCCGTTTTCTTGAAGTGACCGCCGAGACGCTGGGGCTGGAACTCGACGAGATGGGGCGCATCTCCCTGCAGACGGATAGTCCGGTCAAGATCAACAGCCTCTGCACTATCTTCGCCCAGCAAGAGATCATCTCTCGCCTCTCGGAGGGAGAACTCCTGCCGGATATACTGGCGGGCGTCTATATCGCCATTGCCACGCGCGTGGTCAAGCTGGCACGCCAGCTCAAGGTAGAGATGCCAGTGGTCTTCACCGGCGGTGTGGCCAAGAACGCCGGCATGGTCAAGGCTATGGAGGCCGTCCTGGGTGTGCCCGTGCTTGTACCGCAGGAGCCGCTCATCACCGGTTGCCTGGGAGCGGCCATCCTGGCGCGCGACGAGGCCTTCAAACTGGTGCAGCGCGGCGAATATGAGGGGCACCGTGACAAAAAGCTCACCGAGGCTCGTATAGATTTCGGAGAGAAGTCCAGATGAGCACTTATTACCTAGGTATCGACATCGGATCGGTCGGCGGCAAGGCCGTTATCATCGATGATAGCGGGAAAATTGTGACTTCATCAGTGGTTCCTTCAGGCACCAACTATTCCACCACTGCAGCCATGCTCAAAGAAGACGTTTTAAGCAGGGCCGGGCTTAAACCGGCGGATATTAAGGCCAGCGGCTCCACGGGCACGGGCGGGCGTAACGCGGTGGCGGACAGCTATCACGGTGTCATTGTCTGCAATGCCCGCGGTGTCAACCTGATCTTTCCCTCTGCCCGCACCATAGTGGACATCGGCGGTCAGGGCAGCCAGCTCATCGATATCGACGAAAACGGCCAGGTCATTAACTTCAACGCCTCCGAGATCTGCGCGACGGGCAGCGCGCGCCTGCTGCAGCTGCTGGCCCGCATACTGCAGTTGAACATCAAGGATTTGGGTCCACTGTCATTGAAATCCACGCATCCATCCAGCTTCTCCACCTCCTGCACCGTATTCCTGGAGACTGAGGTCATCACACGCATCGCGCAGGGCGATAAACCGGAGGACATCGTGGCCGGCATCCACCACTCCATTGCCGACAAGGTCAGCGCACTGACTCGCGGCGCGAGTATCCGTCCGGAAGTCGCCGTCATCGGAGGCGGCGCGCTCGATATCGGCCTGGTGCAGAGCATCGAGGAGAAGCTGGGGCTAAAGGTGCTGGTACCGCAAAATCCCCGCATTATCGCCGCCCTGGGTGCGGCATTAATCGCAAGGGACCGGTAGTAACCGACGGTTACTACAATAATCCCGAAGCAACAAGAAAAGCTTTTATCGATGGTTGGTTTTTAACCGGCGACCTGGGGAAGGTAGCTGAGGACGGCTTCTAATGCGTTGTCAGCAGGAAGAAAGACATGATAAACAGAGGTGGCGAGAACGTCTATCCTGTTGAAGCAGAGAATACAATCTGTATGCATCCTAAGGTCTTCGAAGTTGCCGTATATGGTGTCCCCGACCGGGTTATGGGGGAAAAAGTGGCCGCTTCCATAATCGCCGTCCCCGGTACAACCCTTACAATAGAAGAGGTAAAGGAATTCTGCAAGGATAAACTTGCCAGATACAAAATCCCCGAACACATCATATTGACATCTGCGCTGCCCAAGAACCCCGGCGGCAAGGTAATCAAGGATAAGCTTACCCTGGAACTATCCAATCAAATTGAAAAAACTATGTGATAGAATATGGGGCGGAAGAAGTTCACCGATGCTATAAAATTTACCGGAGGTTGTGATGAAAAAAGGGCAAACCGAGAATAGCGATGTCCTGATCAAAGTCAAGCCGTGGCAGGTGTGGTACACGATAGGAGTTCTTTTCGTGCTCTATATGATGGACTACGCGCTGCGGTCGGTGATCGGCCCCATGACACCGGCATTAAAAGCCGACCTGGGACTGAGCGATACCGAGGTGGGCTGGCTGATGTCAGTGGTACTAATAGGCGTTGCAGTTTTCGCGTTGCCTCTGTCCTATTTTATCGACCGCTGGAGACGGTCCAAGATGATCTCGCTGATGGCCATTATCTGGAGCGTGGCCAGCCTGTTTTCCGGTTTCTGCACTAATTTCGGACAGTTGCTGGCCACACGTACGGTGGTGGGAGTGGGCGAGGCGAGCTTCGTCTCGGGAGGTATGGCACTTATAGCCGGGATGATCAACAAGGCCCGGCGTGCGCTGGTTACCGGCATCTGGGTGGCGGCCATACCATTTGGCTCGGCCTTCGGCTTCCTGGTCGGAGGATTTGTCACTAAGAGCTTCGGCTGGCAGGCGGCGTTCATGGCTGTGGCCGCGCCCGGCATCATCTTCGGCATACTGGCCTGGTTCATGCCTGACTACAAGATAGATAAATCGGCCATCCATAAAGCAGGGGACGTCCCCCGCAGCACTGCGCTGGGGACCACGCTCAAGGAATTTGTCAGAATCAAGACGCTGCCCATCCTCTACCTTACCATCGCGCTTGAGATGTGCTACGTGCTGGGCTACATACCCTGGGTGCCGGTGCTGTTGAACCGCAGCATGGGTATGGAAACGGTGCTGGCCAGCTCGGTCTCGGCCGGCCTTGCTCTAACGGCCATCATCGCTATGCCGCTGGGCGGATGGTTGACGGACAAGGTCTCCCAGCATAATCCCCGCAACAAGGTGCTGGTCATCGTTGTAAGCATGTTGCTGGCCAGCATCTTCATGGCGGCAGGCACCTACTTCGTTTCGCTGCCGGTATTTGCCATCGGCGTATTCTTCACCTCCGCCTTTATTGCAGCCCAGCTCAACGCGGTGCAGGAGATCGTACCCGCCTACCAGCGCTCCACGGCCATGGGTCTGTATATGCTCACCGGCTACATCCTGGGCGGCATGTGGGGTCCCATACTGATGGGGGCTGTTTCCGACGCTGTTAACATACAAACGTCATTCCTGGTCATCTCCGGTATCGGCTTTCTCAGCTCCTTCGGCTACCTGTGGTCGTCCAAATACTTCAATGCCGATTACTATCGCGCCCGCGAGGTGGACCGCGCTATGGGATTGTTGGAAGCCAAGTAGCGGATCACTGTGTAGACATACGAGTTTATACATCCATACCCTGTCACAGCAAGCGCATCGAAGCAATCTCCTTCATCGAAGTGAGCGAGTGCAGGCTGATTGGTTTATGCTACAATTAAGTCACCTGCCATAGCGCGATATTTAGTGGAGGTGGTTTATCATGAGAACAAGGAAAATCAGCGGCATCATTGCAGCGTCCCTGGCGCTGCTAATCCTTCTGCCCCTTGCTTTACCAGCCTGCGGCGATTTGTCCGGACAGCTAACGGGCAAGCCGGAAAAGGTCGTGATCTATCATTTCGGAGACCTCAGTCAGCTCTATGCTCCTGTGACATCCCCCAAGCTCAGCGGCTTCGAGGATTTTGCCGCCTGGTATAACCAGGAGATGCACGGGGTGGACGGCGTCCCCATCACGTATAAATATATCGATACGGGAGGCAAGCTTGATGCGGCGTTGATTGCCTATGAAACCTTTAAACAGTCAAAGCCGTACCCTGCGGTGATGGTGCTTTATGGCACTGAAGAGTCCGTGCGATTACAAAGGAACTTCATGGACGATGGCATACTTTGCTTTACCAGCGGCACACCGGGAATTTACCCGGTGGGTTACGAGTTAGCCACCATACCAACCTACGCTGATTCGCTGGGCGCCTTTGTCAACTGGCTGAACGATGACTGGGCGCGCCGTACCGGACAAAAGGTAAGGCTGGCTATCCTCACCTGGGATAGCCCTTACGGCAAGGCCATCATCAGTGAGGAAGTAAGGGGGTTCATTGCTGAAAGGGGAATTGAGCTTGTATATGAAGATGTATTCAAGCCGGATGAGACGGATGTCACGCAACACATGCAAAAAATCAGGGACGCGGGCGCCAACTGGGTCTACGATAACACACTGGGGCAGGGTCCCATAATAATCAGCTCAGCCGCTGAATCCCTGGATATGCTCAACCATGATCTCTACAGCACGGCGCCTGGCAAGGTTCACCGTGCCACCGGCCCGTGGGGCATTGACGAGTCATCCGTAATCCTGGGAGGACCGCTGGTTGAGGGTCTGGTCGGCCCGCGCAGCATAGCTTCCTGGTCCATGTCTGAGGTCGATGGCATAGTCAAAGCCCTCACGGCCTTCGATAAAAACGCTAGAAAGCCTTCAGAGAGGACCATCGGCTATCTTGATGTGTGGCCGGTCATGTACACCATAGGTCACTGCATGAACCAGATAGTCAAAGAGCAGGGCTGGGAGAAGCTCAACGGCATCACTTTGCGTGAAGAGTTCCTCAAATTAACGGACTTCAAACCCCTGGGCATGACTGTCTATTCGTTTTCGGCCAATAAGCCATCGCCGGACCAGACCATGATATTCAAAATTGAGCGCGGACGGTTGCTGCCGATAACTGACTGGACTACCTGCCCCGACCTGAGGCCCAAGGCGCTGCAGTAAAGAGCTTCCCGGGACGGAGAAGGCAGGGGAGAGGGTGATAGGGTATAATTTGGCCCATGATCCCCTGGTTCGTCGGCGCAGTTGTCCGCCAATCCGGCAAGAGCTTCCTCAGGTTCACAGATGACATCGATACAGCCCACATTGCCCGTGAAGGCCGTGAGCGCGGCGGCGATGTCTCGCTCTATATACATATCCCCTTCTGCAAAACGCTCTGCCCCTTCTGCTGCTTCAATCGCTACCTGTTCAAGGAGGAGCCGGCCCGCGCTTATTTCGCAGACCTGCGTAAAGAAGTCGACATGTACGCCGCGCTGGGATTTAAATTTAACGACTTCTATTTCGGCGGCGGCACGCCCACCGTGCTCATGGATGAGCTGTCTGCTTTTATTGGCTACCTGTGCAGGCAGTTCCAGGTAAAACGCATCTCCCTGGAAACCACGCCGCGCGAGCTTACACCGGAATCCATCCGGCAGCTCCGGGACATCGGAGTTAACCGGCTTTCCATCGGTGTTCAGAGCTTCGACAACTCGCTGCTCAAGGCCATGGGGAGGACGCTTTTCAAAGGCGAGGATTCTATCGATAAGCTGAAGCTGGCGCAGGGTAAATTCGATACGGTCAACGTGGACCTGATGTTCAACTTCCCCACTCAGACACCTGAGCAGTTCCTCTCGGATGTCCGGATTTTCAAGGACCTGGGCGCCGACCAGGCCACTTTTTACCCACTCATGCCCTCTCCCCATAAGCTGGACGCGCTGACAAAGAAGTTCCGCAGGGTGGACACCAGCCTCGAAAGGCAGTTCTACGAGATAATTCTGCAGGAACTGCTGGGCAGCGGATATAAAGCCTCCACGGCCTGGTGCTTCTCGCGTGGAGACCTCATGATCGACGAATATATCATCGATTACGACGACTATATCGGCGTCGGCGCCGGATCGGTCAGCTTCCTGGGAGGGGATTTCCTGGTGAACTCCTTCTCGCTGGACGGCTACCATAAGCTGATTTCGGAAGGACGGTTGCCCATAGTGCGCACGCGCCGTCTCTCCGCCACCGAGCAATACCGTTACTACATGCTGACCAGGTTCTTCGGTACGAGCTTAAACACACAGCAATTCAGACAGCGTTTTAATTCTGACATCCATGCGAGCCTGTGGGCGGAGCTGCTTTTCTTCAAGACCGCAGGCATCATCCGGGAGAAAAACGGCGTAATCTCCGTCACCAGGCGGGGTATGTATCCGGTGGGCACTATGATGAAAGAATTTTTCGCAGCTCTCAATACTCTGAGGGAATACTGTATCGAGCGTGGGATTTAGTTTCATTCACTTTTAGGCTATGATTATGAGGTCCCGGGAGGTGAAGTGATGAATCAAGCAGAGATTAAACTTGTAAACACTGCCAATAACGCGATCTACCAGCCGGGTCAGCTGACGACGAGGTCGATATGAAGGGATGCATGCACGCAGGGCGGGAGCTATTCGCCGGCCTTAATTACTATAACCCGCCGGGAGGCAGCAAGCACTGCCTGAACAGCAAGCTGGCCTCGTGCGACCTCAGGATCACCTATAAACAGGGCGATGCCAAAGGTGTTTCAGAACTGCTCTACACCGGACACCGGGCGGCATTTGAGATACTCACCGACCTCAGTGACCACGGCATATCCATACAGGTGTAGGTTTTTAGTCGTTTCCATACGGGCCTGAGTTAGAGAGCCCGCTCAATTCTGCATAAAGGAGGACCCATGGAGTACAAAGAGCTGAAGTACGAGGTGTCGGAGGGTATCCTCACGCTGACACTCGACAATCCCGACAAGATGAATTCGATCACAGCGTCCACCTGCAAGGAGCTTCTCCACGCGTTCGACCGCGCCGATAACGACGACGACGTGCGTGTTGTAATAGTTACCGGCGCCGGCAGGGCATTCAGCGCAGGGGCTGCCCTGGGAGAAGGCGCCGCGGAAGGCTCCTATTTCATGCAACGGTTCATGGGCAGGGAGGACGACCAGCCGCACAGGGATGAGGGCGGAATCGTAGTGCTGCGGATCTACGACATGAAAAAGCCCGTGATCGCGGCCATCAATGGCCCGGCCGTGGGCTTCGGCATAACCATGACCTTCCCTATGGATATCCGTATCGCCTCAACCAACGCCAGGATGGGTCTGGTGTTTTGCCGGCGCGGGATCATCTTTGACGGCTGCGCCAGCTGGTTTTTAACCCGGCTGGTGAACATCGGCGTGGCAAGCGAGTGGGTCTACAGCGGCAGGGTGTTCAATGCGCAGGAGGCCTTCGAGAGAGGCCTTGTGAGCGAACTGCTGGAGCCTGATGCGCTGCTGCCCCGTGCCCGCGAGATCGCCGCCCGCATCGCAAACAATTCGTCACCGATCTCGGTGGCTATCTGCCGGCAGCTCATGTGGAAGATGCTGGGCGCCGACCACCCCATGGAGGCTCATCAGCTTGAGTCAAAGGCGCTAAACTGGATCTTCGGCATGCCGGACGCCAAAGAAGGTATCATGTCGTTCCTCGAGAAAAGGGCGCCAGCCTTCCCCATGAAACCGGGCAAGGACATGCCCGCGTTTTACCCGTGGTGGAAGGACCGGCCTTTCAACTATTAGATTCCTTTTATACCAGTTAAACCAGCATATATCCGAAGGCTTTGCGGCTGACGATGCGCGAGGGGTTGGCAGGATCAGGTTCAACTTTCTCGCGCAGGCGGTGCACAAGCTGGTCAAGGGTTGCATCCGATATCGCAGCCCAGTCCTGGCTATCGGCCCATACTACCTTGATGATCTCGTCACGCAGGCAGACCGCCCCGGCATTGCCATAAAGGAAAATCAGCAGTTCGTACTCCTTCCGTGATAGCTTTACGGGCCCACCGTCCACACGGACCTCCTTCCTGGCCTCGTCAACTTCCAACCAGCTTACCTCCGTAGCAATGACCTGACCTGCCTGTTCCACCCCCCTCCTGCTCAGCAGGTTGGTGCTCTCCGACTCTTTGAATACCAACAGGATATGCGCCGGACCCGCTGCCGCCCCCAGCCCGATCTTGCAGTTGTGCTTCAGGTCATAAAGTCTGCCGGGCAGTATCCTGTCGTCATCGAGCATGGTCCCGTTTGTGCTGCCCAGGTCCCGCAACTGGTAGTGGCCGTCCTTTTCAACGATCTCAACATGCCGCCGTGAGACCGACTCGTCGCTTAACTCGATATCGGGCTTATATTTGGGGGTGCGGCGGCCGACCACCGTGCTGGCCTTGCTCAGGGTGAATATTCTGCCGATATCCTCGGCATCGCCTTTCTTAACTATGATGAAAGCCAAATTCGGCCTCCAGCTATATGCAACCTGCGTTTCCTGTTGCAGTATAATATATCAGAGACACTCGTCGCAGAGATTATATATGTCAGGTTTATATTAGGTATTCGTCAGCAAGCTGTCAAGCAGTATAACCTTCAACAGCTTAGACTTGTGTGATCGTAATGGAAGAGGTAATAAGCATCAGCGTGATCTGCCCGGCCTGTCATGGCTTGAACGGCGCCGGCAGCTTTTTCTGTTACAGCTGCGGCCATTATCTGGAAGGGGAGCAGGAAGCTGAAGTCAACGACACTGTTGCCGAGGAGATTATTCAAGCTGCGCCGGAGAGGGCTGCAGCGAAACTGATCATGCTGTGGGGTGAGGAGATCGTTCTCACGGCCAACCCGCAATTCATCCAGCGCAGTAACTTTGACGGCAAACTTCCGCAGGATGCACTGATGAGCGTATCCAGGCAGCATCTACTGGTAACGTGTGAGAATGGCACTTATTATGTTCAGGATCATGGGCGCGACGGCACCGGCAGCACGAATCACACAAGGGTAAACAATATCGATATCCACCATAAGGGCAGGCGCCCACTGCGTGATGGCGACAGTATAGAGTTGGCCAGGCAGCCGGGGGCCACACTTATTTTCAAGGTAAGTTAAAAAGCAAACGAGGGAGATTCGATTGAAGACAGGTTATGGCTGGGACACCGGCCTGGTAAGAAAGCTGAACGAAGACAGTATTTTCTGCAGCACCTTTGACCTGCGGACGCACTCCGGCATGGTATCGGCCGGGCTGTTCGCCGTTGCCGACGGGATGGGCGGCCACGACGCCGGAGAGATAGCCAGTGACCTGGCCATCAGGATTTTCCAGGCCGAATGTATCTCAGGCTTGCTGACCCGGGCATCAGTGCCCGGGCTGCCGTTGATGGCCGCAGCCTTCAACAAAGCTAACAGCGCCGTCATCGAGGCGGCCACCGAAAAGTCCTTGCAGGGCATGGGGACCACGCTTACTACCGCCCTTATTGTAGGCCCGGATATGTACCTGGCACATATCGGCGACTCCCGCTGTTACATCATCAACTCCAGGGAGGCTATTCAAGTCACAACTGACCATTCCGTGGTACAGGAGCTGGTAGATATCGGGCAGATATCGCCCTCCGAGGCGCTGGCCCACCCGCGCCGCAACGAGATAACGCGAGTCCTGGGATACAGCGCCGACAGCGTTCCAGACCTGATACAGATCAAGCTTTACGCCGGGGACAACGTGCTCCTGTGTTCCGATGGCCTTTGCGGAGTACTTCCTCCCGGCAAAATAGAGGAAACGGTGCTTGCCTCACAGAGCCCCGCGCAGGCCTGCGACGACCTTATCTCGCAGGCCAATTTGGTCGGCGGCCCCGATAATATATCGGTTATCATCGCCAGCCCTGCCAGCCTCCCTTCATGGCAGGCGCTGGTATCGGCAAAGACGGGGGTGAAAATAGACTGATGGATGATCCCACCATCATCGTTATAGTCATAGCGCTGGTTTTCACCAGTGTGCCGGTAACAGTTGCCATAATCCAGGAGATCCAGCGGCGTAAAATGAGGGCCGCAGCCTTACACCAGGGAAAGCCTCAGCAACAGGCTGCCCAACCCCAAAATAAGAGCCGCATTAACGGCCGCTACGAGCTCAAAGCTCCGGCCTTCAAACAGGGGGGCATGGCAAATATCTGGTTGGCCAGGGACCGCACCAGCGGCAGGCAATGCATCATCAAAACGCCACGCAGGGGCACTACCATGGACAACGTTTACCTTGACAAGCTGCACCAGGAAGCCGATTTCCTCAAAAGGCTGCAACATCCCAACATAGTCACGTATCTGGATGATTTTTATTACAGGGGAGAGTTACACCTGGTGCTGGAGCTTGTAACAGGGGAAACCATAATGTCCTCCTCGCCGAGGTCATCAGCAGGCGAGCACAAGGTACTGATATGGGCAGGGCAGGCGCTGGATGCCCTGGCCTATATCCACGCTGCCGGTATAGTGCACAGGGACGTTAACCCCAAAAACATCATGCTCAGCGGAAACGGCGACATCAAGCTCATCGATTTCGGCACGGCCAAAAGCCTGGAGAGCATGAAGAAGGATACAGTCAGGACTGACCCCTTCACCCAGATCGCCAATAAGGGTTTTGACATACCTGAACTATTTATCGGAGGTGAGAGCGACCAGCGCTGCGACCTGTGCGGGCTGGCCCAAACCTGTATCTATCTGCTCACACTCAGGCAGCCCAACGACCTGTGCAGCGAACTGATCCATACCAACTGGCCGCGCAATTATGTAGAGGCTGGCACGGTGGCCGATTACATGATTTCGGCAGGCGTATCCAAAAGGACTTCACGTTGCCTTGCGCAGACTATTATGTTTTCCCCGGGCAGCCGGTTTGCCGGCGCCGTGGCCATGCATTCAGCCCTCCTGGCTTCAAGCGCCGGCCAGGTGAAAGCAGTGGAGGTATCCACATGAGCCGGCGGGGATCTATATTGATCTTCTCGCTGGCCCTTCTGTTCGCCTGCCTGGGCGCCGTTGCTATTACACACGTTTGCGCATATGCTATGGGCGCCCCCACCGAAAACTCTACTATCCCCGACCCCACGACCGATACCCTGCATCAAGAGATTAAACCGCCGGTTCCCTTCATATTGCAGGGTGAGACGTCTCAGCCTCCAAGCACATCGCCCGGGCTGACTGCAGATCTGTGGGGAACGTCCGCCACGGGCTACCGCAATATCTCGGGCAGCGAGCAATGGTACCTCGATATCGATATCAATGCCCCGGGCTGGTTGTATATCTATGAATATTACCCGCAGGGGAGCGAAAACCAGGGCAATTGGATTGCCTACAAGTGGCAGTTGCCAGAGCCCGGGCAGTGGAGGCTTGGCCCGTTCAGGCCGGGCGAGGACGAGCCGGAAGGCCAGCACATCTACAGGCTACGCTTCCATGCAAACGGCGAGTGGGCGCCCGGCGACAGCGGGGCACAAAACAGCTCCCTTGTATACTGGAATTACAGCAAAGGCACGGGGGATACAGCGCAACCGGCTTCGGTCCCCGTTACCCCTCAGCCGGCATCAGCAGGTGACCGGCTGCTGAACTTCTTAGTCAATCCCGTGACCCTGCTGGTTGCCCCATCCATTATCGTCGTCATTGTGCTCATGGGATGGTTTGCCCGCCGATCCATGCGCGAACGGCGTTACCTGCAAAAGGCAGAGAGGCAGCCGCTGGTAGAACTGCTTGAGCAGCCGTCGGCGCCATCACGTCCACCGGCGCACGGCGCTCGCGCAGCCACCCTGGAATTGCCCAACGGCCTGGAGATACGGCTGGGAGTCGAAGGCGAAGTAATCGGGCGGGCCGAGGTTGCCAGGTCGCTGGGACTGGATGAACTGGGAGCTGTATCGAGGCAGCACTTCAGGATCAGCTTCGAGGACGGAAAGCCTCATATCGAGGATATGGGCAGCGCTAACGGCACTACGATCAACGGCCGTAATATACGGGGCGAGGGTTCGGTGGAGTTGCAAGATGGAGACGTGATCGAGATGGCCGGCAAGGTCAGCTTAAAGTTTAAAGCCGGCTTACCGTCTATTTGATTCATTCAAGGACGGCCTTGCCCGGCCTGTATTGCAGCAAACCACCATTTTTTTGAAAATTGTCAGGCACTTGTAAGGACGGGGTCATGCAGGGCGGTGAATACATCCATATACTTTAAATAAAGCAAAGAGATCACCTGGGAGGTGATTATGTATATGAAAAAGATAATGATACCGCTGCTGATCGCATTCATAGTCGTATCGGCCACGGCTGCCGTATTTTCACCCGTCCAGGCCCAGCCATCCCCGCCGCTCAACCCGGATGAAGGCTGGCAACCCCCGTCCGAGGGCGGTGAGATGGTGGAGCCCCCGGTCGGAGTTGATACTTACAACCAGACCTGGCCCGGCCTGCAGATGACAGTCCCGCCATCACCTCCGGCTGGAGCCGCCGGGTCCATTGTAAACGCCTACCTGGTAACCAGCCACGGCCAAACGCTGTACAACCTGCACCGCAACGACCTGTGCTACCTGGTCGTGTCATTTGACGGCCCTGGATACTTCTACCTGTGGGAATACTACCCTCCCGGAAGCACCCCCTATGGCCACTGGCTGTGTTACAGGTGGTACAGGCCCTATGCGGGCGTGTGGCGCATCGGTCCATTCAGCGCTCAATCCTGGGATCCGGACGGGGTCTATGTCTGGAAGATGTGGTACAATTCCGGCTTCTCCTGGTCGACACGCACGCTGAGCTTCAGTTACACGCGCGGCAATATCTCGCCCTACAATGGGCCGTCACCCTGGCCGGTATACCAGCCGGAGATCAACTCCTTCAGCGCCAACGCATCCTCAATAGATTTTGGACAGACCGTTACCCTCACCTGGAGCACCAGCAACGCCGACAGCGTTTCTATAACCCCCGGGATAGGGACGGTCGGCACATCTGGTTCAACGACCGTCACCCCCGGCACAACGACTGATTACACGCTGTCGGCGACGGGAAGCTCCGGCAGCACGGTCACGTCTTCCACTACTATCAATGTCATACCAAGGGTATCGCCCACATTGAGCGTACAGCAGCCCACCATCCAGTCCGGGCAATCCACCATTCTTGCATGGAACGCCCCTGCCGCGATTCAGGTCTTTATAGCCGGCCTGGGTAGCGTAGATGCCGTAGGAACGGCGACGGTAAGGCCTGATAAAACGACCACGTACGACCTCACCGCCACATACATCGACGGCACGACGCAGCAGGCAGCAGTAACCCTTATAGTGGAGCAGCCGCCCTACCTGATTTACGGCCTTTTGGGACTTCTGGCCATAGCCGCTACAGTGATAGTCATAATGATGGTCAGGAGGCCCAGGGCATCACAATCAACGCATGCATCAGGCACACGGGCTGGCGCCGCTACATCCACCGCCGCCACATCAGCAGCAGGCGACCCCGGGGTGTCCACTTCCGTTGCGGAAGCTCCGCCGGCCAAGCTGGTGATGCCCGACGGCAGCGAGATGCTGCTGGCCGGCAACACCAGAACGTTCGGCCGCCAGGATTTCGAAAAACTTTTGCCGGGGGACAGGGCCTCATTTATCTCCAGGCAACACATCAATATATGGTATGAAGATGGAAAATACTACATAGAGGATCGCGACAGCACAAACGGTACCAGGATCAACGGCTCGGAGATCCGTGCCAGCGGCAGACAGGCACTTGTCGACGGCGATGTCGTTGAGCTGGCCGATAAATTGAGTATCACCTTTAAAATATAGCTATCCAAGAGGAGAATAAGATGATCATTAAAAAGACAGTTCAATTCCTGGCGGCAGCGCTTTTAGTATGCTCTGTGCTCATGCTGCCGCTTACGCCGGCCTCCGCGGCGCAGGACGTGTCCCTTGTCCAGGCCGCCAGCCTGTTCTACGAGGACGAACCGGCGCCCTCTGAAACTCCCGTTGACCCGGAGCTGATACCCCCGGCCACCGAGGAGGAAACCACGGTCGCGCCTGATCCCGGGCCGGTTGCTCCGCCACCAGATCCGGTAGTTGAGACCGTAGTTACAACAGATCCCGAGCCGGTTGCTACACCGCCGGATCCGGTGATTGAAGACCCGGTTGTGACCGATTCAGATCCGGCGCCGGTGGAGTCATCCTTGCCACCTACACTTATAGCCGAGGCCATACCGCCGACGGAACCGCCGCCCGACGATTCGCTTCCACCACCCCCTCTGCCACCCGAATCACCACTCACAGCCCCGGCCGGCTCTGAGCCGCCTGCAGGCACTTCCGGAGCGGCTTTCCCACCCGGCCCATTCCCTCCACCACCAGGTCCTGTCCCTCCACCAGCCCCTCCTGCACCTCCTCCGGGCCCTCCTCCGTACCCTCCGCCTCCATTTCCACCCGGGCCTATTCATCCCAATCCACCCTATCCCAATCCACCCTATCCAATTGTGCCATACTACCCGCGTTACGCATATAACTATCCGTGGTACTACAGTTCCTGGATATCGACTACGTATCCCTACGTGGTAGTGCCTTCCACACCTACCCCGGTCTATACCCCAGTCATCAGCTCATTCACAGCTAACCCCAGCTACATCCAGCCGGGACAGTCGTCCACGCTGTCATGGACGGTGAATAATACGGCCGATATCAGCATATCCCCGTCGGTGGGCTCTGTTCCCACTACCGGTGTATATGTTGTGACCCCCGCTTACACGACTACTTACACACTATCCGCATCCAATAGCGCCGGCACTGTGGTGGCCAGCACCACGGTGACAGTGGCTCCCTATATCGGCAGCACTTATTACACCGGCAGCACTTATACCGGTACGGTGGAAACAGCTCCCGTTACAAGTCAGGCCCCCACCAGCAACAGCGGTGCGACACTGGCCTGGTGGCTGCCCTACATCCTGCTTATCGCCCTGCTGGCTGCCGCTGCCATGATAATAGTCATCCTGTTGCTGAGAAAGCCTGTTGCGCAGGGCGCTCATTACGGCGCCGCACGCGGGGGCGCCATGCCGGCTGTGACTTCACCGGTGGCCACGTTGCCGGCAACAGGTTCCCCCAAAACCACGCCGGTAGCTGTAGCACCGGCTGCCAAATTCGTTGCCTCTAATGGCAGCGAGCTTTCGCTGGCAGGCGACGGCAATCCCCTCGGACGCAGGGATTTCCAGTCCATGGTTTCCCCTGATAAGGCCGACCTTATATCCAGGCAGCACATCACGGTCAGCTATGAAAACGGCCAGTGCTACATCGAGGACCATGGCAGCACCAACGGCACCAGGCTGAACGGTTCCGCCATCAAGGGGGCGGGCAGGCACGCACTCAAGGACGGTGATACCATCGATCTTGCAGGTGCACTCAGCATCATATTCAGGTCTTAGCTGTAAAATCAAAAGGCGGGCGCCCCGTGCGGGGCGCCCGCCTTTTTTATATCCGGTGAATATTTACAGCGCCGCTATCGCGCCACCTCGTAAAAACGCTTCAACGACGCTTCCATGTCTTTTTTATTGCCGAATCCGCCGCTCTTGTAATCCCTGATGACCGATCCAGTATCCAAAAAGAGCGCCGTAGGTATGGTCCGGAACTGGCATTCGCTGGCCAAATTTGCTGTCGAGTCCATATAAACAGGCATTACCAGCCCGTATTTCTTGATCCATTCCTCGATATCGGCCTTCTTCTCGCTGCTGGCCACCATGAACATCAGCATGTCAGTGCCCTTTGGCCAGTCGCGGTAAATGTCATTCAGGAAAAGCGCCTGCTGCATGCAGGTCGAACAGCTGGTCTTGGTGAAGACGATAAATACCTTCTTACCTGCGATATCCTTGTTAGTAAAATCGGTCCCCTGGAGCGTTTTAAAGGAGAACTCGAGTATCCTGCAGTTCATTTTGCAGCAGACAGGTGATTTAGGCGGCGTTGTGAAGGGGTCCAGTGCCTGTTCAGCAAATTCATCGAAATCAGTCTCGGATTTTATGCCCAAGCTGTAGCGCGTATCCGGTGTGAGGCCGTTCAGCCTGAATTTGTGTTCGTACACAAAATTATTATCGGTTTCACTATCGGATTCGGCCGCTTTGTCCACCCAATAGTTGACAGTGCCCGTAGCCGGTTTGTTGGAAATCCATCTAACCGACGCGGCTGAACTGGTGATGTCATAGACATCTATATTTGAGATGGTGAATACGCCCCCCTGTGCGCCGGCTGCAGTGGTCGTTAACGTATATCCTTTTGATGCGACGGTGTTGCCGCAGCAATCGACTGAAATCACGCGGAAATAATAAGTCGTTTTGGGCACCAGCCCCTGCAACACGGCCGCATGGTCGGTCAGCATGGTAGTATCCAGGGCCGTCTTGTTGCCGTACGAAGCTTTTGGCCCGAACTCGACCTGGCCGGTTGCCGGGCGGTTGGTCTTCCAGGATATTACAGCGTGGTCGCTGAAAACGGCGGGGGGATCTACCGGCGCAATAGTGAGCGGGTCAGCCTCCGCTTCCTGTGCCCGGGCTAGCACTGTTTTCACCTCGTTAGATGCCAGCGCATAGCCTTCGCGGCCCGGCCGGCCGGCATTCCAGGAAACCATGCCCACCATTTCACCGGCCTGATTCAGGACGGCGCTTCCCGCCGCTGAGGGGTCCAGTGCGGCATTCGTCTGCAGGTAGGCAATTCCCTCGTCTTTGGTCAGCAAGGTCACATTGCCTTTTGACCCTTCCGGGCCGGAAGCGCCGGGTTTGAAAATCCAGGCAGTCACTTCCTCCCACTGCCCCAATAGATCGGAATCTCCCATCAAGGCTGGCTTGAGCGCAGGGTAATCGCCTTCCATTTTAATTACGGCCAGGTCCCTGACGCTGTCCCTACAGATCAAACGGCCTGTATAGCTCTGCCCCGGCTTAAGCTCAACGGATAGAGCGCCGGCATCGCCCAGAACGTCGCTGCCGGTGACGATATAGCCGGCATTGTCCACGATTATACCGCTGACAACCGCATCGTCAGCCTGCACTGTTACCAGTGAATCTACTATGCCGGGACCGCCGCATGCACCCAGAATAGCTGCTATGCTGATTAAAGGCAGTATTAAGACGAGAACTGCTTTGCGTCGAATGTGACCGGTTTTCATCAAGTCTAATTGGCGTACCTATTTAATTGGGACGCTGCCTCCATCCAGGTTAGGCATTTCCACGTTATCCATGAACTCACCGATCCGGGCATTCATGATTTTTTTCATCTCAGTCACGATACCCCTGCCCTTATTCAAGCTTTTGGCGAAGGCCACGGCCTCTTTAACAGTCTCGTCAGCCGATAGGCAGGCCTTGCGGACAGCGTTGCATTTTTCAAGCTCGGCAGCCGTGAAGCGCTTGCCGGTCAGTTGGGCCTCAAATACCTTGTGCATGGGCAGGGTCCTCTTGATCAGGGCGTCCATATAAGGCAGGAAGGGGATGTTGAGGTTGACCTCAGGGAAACAGAGGAAACCGCGGTCGGCGCGCATGAAGAGAAAATCGAAGGAGCAGGCCAGTATGGCTCCGCCGGCGAACGCATGCCCGGTAAGCGCCCCCACCGTTATCATAGGATAGAAAGTTATGCGCCTGTATACCTGGTCCTGTGTTTTGAAGAACTTCTCCACGTCGGGATCCTTGCGGCCGATAGCAGGCACCAGCCAGTCGAGGTCCATGCCGTTGCACCAGATTTTTTCGTCGGCGGATCTCACCACCAGCGCATTGACGGCGGTCTTCTTTTCGATATCGTCCAGGGCATTGAGAAGCTCATTGCAAAAGCCTATGCTGAACCTGTTCTCACCGTTATTCATGGTGAGCAACGCTATATTTTCGTCAACGCTCCATTCGACTAAAGGCATGGGGGATACCTCCGTAAAAAAGTTATTCGACGGCCACCCTGCGGGAGAGTGCCCTCTGAGGCGGCGTTAATTATTATATAATAAAGGCAGGCCTCGCGCTTTATCCGTACATATACCGGGAAAACGGAGACACACGTCTGTAGGGGCGTATCTTCAGGTGCGCCCGGCACTGCGGGCGGGTTTTTAAACCCGCCCCTGCGTTGTACGCCGACCGGACACATATTGCAAAATCCCGCAAATTTATGCACAATAAGCAGGCTTTATTTTAGAATACAAAACCCACTTAAGGAGCTTTATTATGGATAACGTCATGGTCATCGGAGCGGGATTCATGGGAGGAGGCATCGCCCAGGTGACTGCGCAGGCGGGCTATAACGTATACCTGCAGGATGTAAATCCGGAAGCAATCGCAAAGAGCCTGGCGCAGATCAAGTGGTCTACCGAGAAGCTTGCCGGCAAAGGCCGGATCAAGGATAGCGCCCAGGCGGTCCAGGATAGAATCTCCGCCGTCAGTGACTTCTCTATGGCCCCTTCGTGCCGGTGGGTCATTGAAGCAGTCTTCGAGGACGAGAAATTGAAAAAGGAGATGTTCAGGGACCTTGACGCCTCCTGCCCGGTCGAGACGATCCTGGCCTCCAACACCTCCAGCATACCCATCACACGCCTGGCCTCCCTGGCCAGACGCCCCGAAAGGGTGGTCGGCCTGCATTTCTTCGGCCCGGTGCCCATGATGAGGCTGGTTGAGGTCATTAGGGGTGAGAAGACCTCCGATGCCGTATTTGGCAAGAGCGTGGATTTCATAGCTTCACTCGGCCAGTACCCGGTAAAGGTCATGAAGGATATACCCGGCTTCATCATGAACCGCATCAGCGGCGTGTCCTTCCGTGAGGCGCTGTCGCTGGTGGAGAAAGGCATCGCCTCGGTTGAAGATGTCGACAAAGGCATGCGTTACGGCTTCAACTGGAATATCGGACCCTTCGAGATTGCAGATAACGCGGGTATCGATACCTACGTGCGCGTGGGCAAATCCTTCGCGGCGCTGGGCGCCTCGGATATCGCGGCATCATCGCCCCTGATGGAGAAAATGCTCAAGGCCGGAAGGCTGGGACGCAAGGTCGGCAAGGGCTTCTACGATTACTCACCGGACGGCAAGATGACCCCCTTCGATATTACCAAGCTGTAATCTGGTTGCCGTCATTGCGGGGAGCGGAGCGACGCCCCAATCTGTAGGGGCGGGTTTTCAAACCCGCCCGATGGCATTATCGGGCGCACCTGAAGATTCGCCCCACCATTTCAGGGATTTCTTCGTTGCGTTCATAACTACATAATTATAGATCGATCGTTAGCCCTTCGTACCCAACCTCCAGTTCCATTTCGAGTTGCTTACCGGCAGCATCGAGCTCGGCGCGCATCTCTTCCTCGAAGGCTGTAGGAATATGAGTGATGATAATGCGCGGCAGGTATGACCTGATGCGGCGGAATTCATTTAGCTCCTCGACCAGCATCGCTGGAGTAAGGTGCCCTCTCAGTTTCGCCATCTCCTCCCGCATACGGTCAAGGCCCGTAACCTCGATGAAGAGCAGGTCCGGCGAGACGGTCTGCCAGCAACGACCCAACCCGGGCCCGGTATCGCCGGTGTAGAAGAATGATTTGCCGCCCGGGGCCGAAATCAGGAAACCCACGGACGGCACGGAATGGGTAACGGGAACAGGAGTGATCTCGAGGTTACCAATCATAAACGTTTTCAGGGGCTCGACCGGCCTCAACATCAGCCGGGGACTCTCCACCGATGGCCACTTGGTGTAGTCGCGGTACATCTGGCCGTCCATCAGGTAGTGGTAAACCACTTCTAAAGTGGCGGGCAGACCAAAGACCTCCAAGCTCGCCGGCTCCTGCGGGCCGTTGGCGCAGAGCATTATGAGGTCCTTCGAATGATCGAAGTGGTGGTGCGTCAGCAACACCGTCCTGACCGCCTGCTGCCTCTGCAATGTGAGAGAGGAAGTGAGGCCCCCTGCATCCAACGCAATCACACCGTCCACCAGCAGGCAGGGCAGCCTGGCCTTATCGGTTTCCGTATTGTGCGCACCCAGCATTTCGATTTTCATACTCATCCTCCGTCCCGCCATTGCGGGAGCTACTGGGAAGGAAAGGTCACCCTGTTATCGCATAGTAGATCACCATGTAGTGCAGTACAGCTCCTGCGATGACCAACAGGTGGAATATCTCGTGAAAGCCGAAGACGCCGGGAATAGGATTCGGCTTTTTGAGGGCGTAGAAAACCGCCCCCAGGGTGTAGGCAACGCCGCCGGCTAATAGCAGCAAGAGTGATTGGAGCGGCATTGTGGCCAGCAGAGGTCCCCATAAAAGGGGTACCACTACCATCCAGCCCATGAGGACGTAGATCACTGTGGTCATCCAGCGCGGGCCGTGGATATAAACGAGCTTGAAGACAAATCCCAGGATGACAAGCAGCCACTGCGCGCTGATGATGCCCCAGCGCCACCAGCCGTCCATGTAGATATAGCCTATAGGTGTATAAGTGCCTGCTATCATGAAGAATATCGCTATATGGTCCAGACGGCGCCAGGGATTGCGCTCATCTTCGCCAGCCTTTTGCCCGTGGTAAATAGAGCTGCAGGTAAAGATGAAGATGGCACTCAGGCTGTAAACGCTGGAAAGGACTATTTTTGTCATGGAGCCGGAAGAGTTGCACAGCAGTACTATATATCCCGCCAGCGATGCTACGGCGCCCAGCAGGTGGGAATAGAAATTGACCAGGTCGGATCTCTGAAATGCCATTTTAACTCCTCTTATTGGCCGGTCCACGGCCGCAGCCTGGGTATCCAGCGCGACACGTTCCTTTTATATGCCAGGTATTCATCGCCGAACCTCGTGGCCAGACCGGGCTCTTCACAATATATGAAATAAATATGGTTTATGATGAAAAACAGCAGGAACAAGATGAATATTCCGAGCGAACCGACGACTATTGATTCGCCCAGCAATGTCATCGATACGCCGCTGATCATGGGGTTCCGCACATGGCGGTAAGGACCGATGACCACCAGCTTACTGGTGGGAGACCAGGGCGCCAGCGTACCCCTGCCGATGTTGATGAAAAGCCAGATAGTGATAGAGAGGTAGTACAACCCGCTCCCCATCAGTAGCGCCCCCGCCAGCACGATCACGCCGTCCCAGGGCAGCCCCAACCCCCAGCCTATTTTAAAGCCTGTCGCCCACAGTATAGTGGCTGGTATGATAAGCAGCACCGTAAAGGGCAGGATAAACGACTTCACCTGGTTGATTGCTGGCTCCTTCACACTAAAACCACTCGCGTACCTGATTTTATCCTATGATAGCATTAAACCCCGGTAAGGGCATCCCGCGTGATACAATAAATCCGTGAAGACCGGTGTTATCTACTGCGGCGACTGCCTGGTGAAGCTGAAGGACATAGCATCTGAAAGCATCGACCTGCTCTATATCGATCCTCCCTTCAACTCCAACCGCGACTACAACACCTCTGCAAAGGAAATTAACAGGCGCTTTAGCGACAAATTCGACGGCGTCGATGCTTATCTGCGCTACATGAAGCCGCGTATCAGAGAGCTGCACCGCGTTTTAAAGCCGACGGGGAGCTTCTATTATCACTGCGACTGGCACGCATCGCATTACGTCAAGGTGCTGCTGGACAGTCCCGAGCTATTCGGCTACGCAAATTTCCAGAATGAAATAGTCTGGTGTTACAGGTCGGGGGGCGCCAGCCCGCGTAAGCGTTTCTCTCGCAAACATGACATCATCCTCTTCTATTCCAAAACGGGCGATTATGTTTTCAACGGGCTGAGAGAGAAATCTTATAACCGCGGGCTGAAGCCCTACAGGTTCCAGGGTGTGGAAGAGTACCGCGACGAGGCCGGCTGGTATACGCAGGTCGGCATGAAAGATTACTGGGAGATAAATATGGTGGGCAGGACCAGTCGCGAGCGGCTGGACTATCCTACGCAGAAGCCCCAGGCCTTACTGGAGAGAATAGTTACCGCCGGCAGCAACGAAGGGGATATCGTGCTGGACGCTTTTTGCGGCAGCGGCACGGCCCTGGCCGCCGCCCAGAAACTGGGTCGCAGGTGGATCGGTATCGACATCTCACCCGCTGCCTGCAAACTAGCCGGGGACCGCCTGGACAGGCTGCGCTTATAGCTTTCGGACTTCCCTGATTACAACATCGGGACGGTCGGTCATGACCACGTCGATCCCGCAGCTCAAAGCCCGCCGCAGACACTCCTCGTCCCCACCGTCCCAGACGAACACCCGGTCACCCCTGGCATGCGCCTCTTTCACCAGGTCGCCCGTTACTATATTGGCGGCTACCTGTGTAAATCCGGACGTGCCGGCAGTGGTGGTGGTATGCCCGCTGCCGCCAGGTTCTCTGATAACGGCGCGGGGAAATTCCGGCGCAAGCGCCGTGAGTTTTTCGACCAGCCCGGCATCGAAGGAAACCAGCACCGTCCATGCCTCATCAACATAGCGGCTCAGTATCGCCAGAAACTTCTCCAGGGACCGTACTTTCTTTAGTTCAACCAGCAGTACCAGTCCCCTGCCAACGGCTTCCAGAGCATCCTGCAATAAAGGTATACGGTAACCGTCTCGAACCCTGTGTGTAGCTATCTCAGCCAGCGAAAGACCATCGATGCTGCAGCCATCTATATCATCATCATGGTGGATGACGAATTCGCCGTCCGCCGTCTCCTGCACGTCGAACTCGACCCCGTCCACCCCGAGGTCCAGGGCGGCCTTCAAAGCCTCGACAGTGTTCTCAGGGAAGTCCCTGTGGAAGCCGCGGTGGGCGATGACCAGGGTTTTATGCATGCTAACTGTCGAGCATGGCCACGGCGTCCATTTCCACCAGTGCATCTTTGCTCAGCAGGTCCTGGACCACGATGCCGGTGGAGGCCGGGAAGCTGGCGCCGAAGAACTCACGTCTGACGGCGGACGTGCCTTTATACCCTTCCTTAGTGCGGATATAATCGCAGGTCCAGACCACATCGTCGAAGGTGGCGCCCGCCTCATCCAGTATCATCTTCATCTTCAGATAGATGGTCCTGTACTGCTGCACGATATCTCCCTTAATCACAAGCTTGCCTGTCTGCAGGTCGATCTCGGTGGCGTCCGTGCCCGAGATGTAGAGCATGTTGCCCCTGCGCACAGCCGGCGCAAAGGTCAGGTGCTCGTAGATCTCCCAGCCCCTGGGGATTATAGCCCTCCGCTTGCTCATGTCTACCTCCGCCGATCTGTAATTTGAATTATTTCGAATGGGCCGGCCTGGTTGAATCGGTCAGCCGCTGGATAAGCTCCGGCGTCTCCTTCTGCCCCATGCCATAACCAATCAGCAGCGCCAGCCTGTCCAGCATCGGTTTTGCCCCTTCCACATCACCCTTTTCCAAAAGCGGCAGCGATTTCTCCAGGAGCTGTGTCTCCTCGCCGAGCTGGCAGGCGAACCCGCTCAGGTTGCCGCAGCAGGGCGCGATGGCCTCGGACCTCCACAGGTGCGCTTGCTTTATATCCAGCATCTTACGCAGAGCCTCAATGCCCTCCTGCCTTGTTGCGGGATTGCCGAGCTTGCCCCTGGCCTCGTTGAATGTGTCTATATTTATCATCATCATAGCTGCACCGCCTGCTCTTATTTTAGCGCCTTTGCTCAATGCTTGAAATGCCTTACGCCGGTGAAGACCATGGCCATCCCGTGTTTATCGGCCGCCTCGATGGACTGCTGGTCTCTGATCGATCCTCCGACCTGTATCACTGCAGTTACGCCGCCTGCGGCGGCCAACTCCACCGTATCCGGAAAGGGGATGAAGGCGTCCGAGCCCAGCACCGCCCCCTTCGATTTATCGCCTGCCCGCTCCAAAGCGATCTGCGCGCTGACCGAGCGGTTGGGCTGGCCTGCGCCCATACCCATCAGCGTGCGGTCTTTAGCAAGTGTTATACCGTTGGATTTTATATGCTTGACCGCTTTCCATGCGAAGAAGAGGTCGTCCCACTCCCGCTGGGTCGGCTCCCGCCTGGTTACTACCCTGGGCTTGAATTCTTCGCCGGTATAGAAATCCTTAAGCTGTGAGAGGAACCCTCCCGTGATGGGACGGAATTCCACCATGTTCCCCGCGGGTGCGCGCGACTCATCCGGCATGGATAGCAACCTCAGGCTCTTCTTGCGGCCCAGCAACGCCAGCGCCTCTTCCGTATATCCCCCTGTAATGACAGCGTCGAAATGTGTCTTATCCACCTCGGCGGCCAGGGCGATATCCATGACCCTGTTTACAGCCACGATCCCCCCGAAGGCCGCCACGGGGTCACCGGCCAGCGCTCTGCGGTAGGCCTCGGGCAGGTCGTTGTTGCTGCAAAGTCCGCAGGGATTGGTGTGCTTGATCACGGCCACGGCGGGCTCCACGAAATCGCTCACCACGTTCCAGGCCGAGTCGATATCAAGGAAATTGTTAAAGGAAAGCTCGGGTCCTGAGTGCCGTTTTACCTGCGTGATCCCCCAGGGATGACGCCCTGCCACTTTCTCCACGTACAGGGCCGCCTGCTGGTGCGGGTTTTCGCCGTAGCGAAGGTTATACATCTTCTGCAGCGATAAGGTGAGGTCCCCGGGAAATGTCTCGCCCTCCAACAGGTACTGCGAGATGGCCGTGTCATAGATCGCTACATGCTGAAAGGCTTTCTGCGCCAGCTTTCGGCGGAAGGTCTGGTCAAGACGGTCCTCTTTCAATTTTTCGATCACCGTATCGTAATCCGCCGGGTCCACTACCACCAGGACCGCCGGGAAATTCTTGGCCGCAGCCCGGATCATGGTCGGGCCGCCGATATCGATATTCTCCAGGGCGTCTTCCAGCGTCACGTTTGCCCTGGAAACAGTCTCGACAAAGGGATAGAGGTTGACCGCTACCAGGTCGATCAGCCCGATCTTGTGGCTATCCAACTCCTGCATATGCCGGCCCAAGTCACGCCTTGCAAGTATGCCGCCGTGCACCATCGGGTGCAGCGTCTTGACCCGCCCATCCAGTATCTCGGGAAATCCCGTTATATCCGATATGCCACGTACCTTGAGGCCCGACTCGGTCAACGATTTTTTAGTGCCACCGGTGCTGTATATCTCAAACTCGATGCTCTCCAGCTGTTTGGCGAAACCGACCAGCCCGGCCTTGTTGGAAACGCTCAGGATTGCTCGCATAGCTCCCCCTTTACCGTATTACCACTCTCTCGCTTCCGTTGGCCCTGATAACCCTGCCGATGCTGCAGGCGCCGGGTAGTTTTTCCAACATTTCGGTGGCGCTGTCCTTCCCACACATCACGACCATGCCTATGCCCATATTGAAGACGCGGAACATCTCTTCATCCTTGACGCTGCCTTTCTTCTGTATAAGGTCGAATATGGCCGGTACCTGCCACGAGGACCTGTCTATCTCCACCGAGCAGCCCTGCGGCAGGATGCGCGGTATGTTCCCCACAAGCCCCCCACCGGTTATGTGCGCCATACCGTGAATCTCCCCCAGGAAAGGTTTAAGATCATTAAAATAACAGCGGTGCGGCTGCAGCAGATCCTCTCCCAGCGTCCTACCGAGCTCGGGGTAGATCATCTTGAGGGCGAGGGCATCGCGATCTATGCCAAATACCTTGCGCACCAGCGAGTAGCCGTTGGTATGCAGGCCGCTGGAGGCCAGCCCGATCACGGCATCGCCTTGGCTTATCTTCTCCCCACTGATCACGCTGTCCCTCTCCACCACACCCACGATAAATCCCGCCAAGTCGTAGTCCGCCGACCTGTACATGCCGGGCATCTCGGCCGTCTCGCCGCCGATGAGGGCGCAGCCGACCTCCCTGCAGGCCTGGGCCAGGCCGGACACTATAGCCGCCACCTTGTGCGGGTGAAGCTTGCCCAGGGCCACGTAGTCCAGCATAAAGAGGGGGCTGGCGCCGCAGCACAGTATATCGTTGGTGCAATGGTTGACCAGGTCCACGCCGACCGTATCGTGTTTGTCCATGATGACGGCTATCTTGAGCTTGGTGCCCACACCATCCGAGCTCGATACGAGCACGGGCTCTCTGTACTTATTAAGCTTGAAGAATGCGCCGAAATGGCCGATATCGGTCAACACCTCCGGGCCGAACGTGGGACGCACCAGTTCCCTTATCAGGTCCTTGGTCTTGTCGGCGGCCGATATGTCAACGCCGGCCTGGGCATAAGCGCCCTTAGGTTTCGATTTCACTGAGGCTCCTTGCTGTGGTCAGGGGAAGAGTCTCCAGTTGTAACTTGTCCATCTCAAGCTGCACCGGCATCGGGTAATCGCCGGTAAAGCAGGCCGCGCAGAATATTTCCCTGGGCAGTCCTACGGCCTCGATCAGGCCGTCCATGCTGATGTAGCCAAGGGTATCTGCGCCGATGAAATCTTTGATCTCGGGCACGGTCTTGTGGGCAGCTATCAGCTCCCAGCGGGTAGCCATATCGACGCCGAAAAAGCAGGGGTAGCGTATGGGCGGTGCGCATATCCTCATATGCACCTCCCTGGCCCCGGCCTTCCTCAGCATGTTGATGACACGCGGGGTGGTAGTGCCGCGCACGATGCTGTCGTCCACCACAATCAGTCGCTTGCCGGATATCTCCTGCGTCAGCGGGTTGAACTTCAGCCTGACGCCCAGCTCGCGCAGGCGCTGGTCCGGCTCAATGAAGGTACGCCCGACATAGCGGTTCTTGATCAGTCCTTCATGGTACGGGATGCCCGCAGCCCTGGCGTAGCCTATGCCGGCTGCCGTGGCCGAGTCAGGTACACCAATCACAATGTCGGCATCCACGGGATGCTGGCGGGACAGTATTGCGCCCATCTGCTCCCGGGTGGAGTAAATCAGTTTGCCGTTGAGAAGGCTGTCGGGGCGTGCAAAGTAAATATATTCGAATATGCAGAGGGCCTGGCGCTCGCTTTCGATATGGGTGCTGCGCACGCCGTTGTTGTCGATGGTAACTATCTCACCGGGCTCGATCTCCCTGACGAACTGGGCGCCGATGTGGTCGAGGGCACACGTCTCAGATGCCAGCACCCATCCACCGTCGATGCTCCCCAGTGACAGGGGCCTGACGCCCATGGGGTCGCGCACGCCGTAGAGCTTATCCCCCGCCAGTATAACCAGGGAGTAGGCCCCCTGGATGCGCCGCATAGCATACTTGATCTTGGCCTCGATATCTTTCTCCGGGGAGGAGAGCATCAGGTAGGCAATCACCTCCGAGTCCGTGGACGAGTTGAAGGTGAAGCCCTGCTCCTCGAGGCCGGCCCGCAGGGTGGCCGAGTTGGTTATATTGCCGTTGTGACCCAGGGCCAACCTCAAGTCTGTGGCGCCCACCAGGATAGGCTGGGCATTGCAGGCAACGCTGGAGCCGGTGGTGGAATAGCGGTTATGGCCTATGGCGATACTGCCCTTGAGGCGCAGCAGCTCGTCCTCATTGAATGCGTGTGAAACCAGGCCCATATCTGTGTGGATATAGATCTTCCCGCCCTCGGCCGTAGCTATGCCCGCGCTTTCCTGTCCGCGGTGCTGAAGGGCATACAGCGCAAAGAAAGTGACGCGGGCTACATCTACTCCGGGGGCGTAAATACCGAAAATGCCGCAGCTTTCGTGCAAATCGTGCATCGGATTACACGGGGATTATACGGCTTTTACGGTGGCACGGTCAATGCACCGAACGGGCCACAAAGGTGTAGGCTGCACGGCAACAGGCAATATCATATTCTAAGGCTACGGGCGCCCCCATGTCTCTTCATGGAAATTATTGGTTTCGTCAGACTCGGAAATCGGGACCGGTTATATGCCCGCCAGTTTCTGTAGCCACGATATCACCGCACCAACGGCCCTCTCTTCCTGGCGCAGCCTGTGGCCTGCGCCAGGAAGAACGATTTTTTTCCTGGGCCGGCCGGCCTTTGCGTACAGGCGCTCGACATGTTCAACCGGCACGACATCGTCACTTTCGCCGTGCACCAGCAGCAACGGTTTCGGCGATATCCTGCCGACATATTCTATGGGAGCAACGTCTTTGAATCCATCGAGCCATTTCTTCACCGAAGGAGGGAAGTCCGCGTCTTTAATTATCCCGATCTCCCTGAACCTGGCGATCAGCGATTCCGCACTGAAGTCGCCAGCCATAAAGTCGAACTCCGCCGGGCAGGCCAGCGTGGCTACCGCGCTTACGCGTTTGTCATGGGCGGCAGCGTAAATACAGGCGGCCGCCCCTCCCGACGATCCCAGCAGGAATATCTTATTCCTGTCCACCTCGGGCAACATATGAAGGAAGTCAATGGCAGCTTCAAGATCATGGGTCCATCCCGGCATATCGATATTGCCCTGGCTGGGGCCGCAGCCCCGGAAGTTAAAGACAAGCGCGGCAAATCCCGCCCGGCAGAACCGGGCCGCCAGCTCGGGATACCCACCCTTCTCATCCAGGTTGTATGGCACAGCCGGGATACCATGGCAGAGGCATACTGCAGGATAAACCCCGCTGCAATCGTCCGGCAGGAAAACCTGGCCGGCCAGCATGATATCGTCGGAGGAAAGTACTACGGCAGAATCTCTCATTATCTTATTGCCCCCAGCATTAACAACAGTAGCAGCCCCCACGAAATCACCACCATCACGAACCACACAACCTTGTTCCAGCGTAAAATCTTTACCCCATCCAGCGGCGGGAAGGGGATGAGGTTGAAGGCCGCCAACCAGAGGTTGACCTGGAAGCCGAATTTGCCCACCAGGCTCCAGATGTCCGAATTGGCGGTACCCGCGGCCAGCAGGAAGAAAAGGCCGGCCAGTATTACATTAGCCACGGGACCGGCGGCGGATATGCGTCCCTCCTCACCGGGGTCCGGCTGTTTATAAGTCGACGTATAAACCGCGCCCGGCGCGAAGAAAAGAAACTGGCCGAAGCTGATGACGGCTGATGCCACCGCTATGATCAGTCCCAGCTTCCACATGCGGAACTCCGCATGGTAGCCGCAGCGCTGGGCCACTCCCTTGTGCGCCAGCTCGTGGAAGAGGAAGCCCGTCCCGATTCCGACCAGGGCCACGCCCAGGAAGGTAGCAAACTGCGCCAGTGACTGCGAATAAGGAGTTCCCTGCTGCGGGATCAGGTATTGCAGGGAAAAGCAAAAACCCAGCGCCAGCCAACAGACGGCCAGGTCGCGCATTTCGATCCTGCTGAAGCTCATGGTTTGAACGGCCTCATGTTCATAAGAAATTCCCTGTTACCATCGGCGCCGGAAAGGGGTGACGCAGTCAGGTTCAGCAGCGACCAGCTATTCAGGTTCATCCAGCTTATGAATTTGCCGATGCAGCGGGCATGAACGGCCGGATCCCTGATCACACCCCCCTTACCCACATCTTTCCTGTCCGCCTCGAACTGCGGCTTTAAGAGGACAACCGCCTCGCCGTCCGGGATGAGGTGTGGCAGGATGTTGGGTATGACCATGGTTGCCGATATGAATGAGACGTCTACAGTAGCCAGGCCTACTTTGCCGGGCAGATTAAAAGGATAATGGGCGTTGACTTTCTCCAGGACTGTAACACGGTTATCCCGTCGCAGCCCGTAATCTATCTGTCCGTGGCCGACATCAAGGGCGTAAACCCTCTCCGCGCCGTGCTGCAGCAGGCAGTCGGTAAAGCCTCCTGTCGATGCTCCTACGTCCAGGCAGTGCAGGCCCGATACGTTGATGCCGAATTCCTTCAGCGCATGCTCGAGCTTGAGCCCGCCCCGGCTTACGTAGGGCAGCTTCTCCTTGAGCAGTATTTCGGCGTCTGCCGACACAAGGCAGCCCGCCTTGGTCATCAGGCTGCCGTTAACGGTCACTTCGCCGGCCATTATCATAGCCTGGGCCCGGCTCCTGTTCTCAGACAGGCCGCGGGCTACCAGCAGGCTGTCTAATCGCTGCTTTGGCATAAGAATATTAACTGTAGGGGCGCACCTTGAGGTGCGCCCCTACAGTATTACACAAATCGACTATTTGGCCGGTGGCGGCGCCGGGGGCATCATGCCCTTGGTCAGGCTCTTGGGCATCAGGTCGGCCAACTCTTTGACCGTCCAGACACCGTCTTTGAATATGCTCGAAACGATGGTTGGTTCGGAGTAGAGCCCCACTTCGCCCCCGCCCACGAAGAAGGTCTTGCCGTTGATGCCTCCCGCGGCGTCGGTGGCCAGGTAGACCACCAGCGGGGCAATGTGCTCGGGCGCCATTTTCTTCAGCTCGGCGCCGATATCCAGTCCCAGCCCGCTGCCACCTTCCTTGGCCTTTTTCTCCATGGCCGCCTGCAGTTCGGGCGTCAGTGTCAGCCGGGTAGCTGCAATAGGCCTTATACAGTTTACGGCCACACCGTACTTGGCCATGTCCAGGGCCACGGTGCGCGTGAAGCCCACGATGCCCTCCTTGGCAGCGCTGTAGTTGGCCTGTCCCAGATTGCCCAGGCCGGCCTGCGAAGACGTGTTGATAATACGGCCGCTGCGCTGCTGGCGGAAGAAAGCACAGGCATGCCGCGTGCAGAAAAAATGCCCGTAAAGATGCACTTTCTGTATGATGTCCCACTCGTCCTCAGTCATGTTGAAGACCATGCGGTCGCGCAGTATGCCGGCGTTGTTGACCAGTATGTCTATTTTGCCGAAAGCGTCAACGGCGGACTTGATTATGTTTTCGCCGCCCTTCCAGGTGGCCACCGAATCATAGTTGGCCACGGCCTGGCCGCCCATTTTCTTGATCTCGGCCACGACCTCGTCGGCCGGCACGGATGCAGCGCCTGCGCCGTCGGACCCGCCACCCAAGTCGTTGATCACGATCTTGGCCCCTTCCGATGCGAACAGCAGCGCCTCGGCCTTTCCCAGGCCGCGCCCCGAGCCGGTGATTACGGCTACCTTACCGTCCAGTAAACCCATGCAATTACCTCCTTTTTTTATGCGAAGCAGCTTATTTTAACATACGTTGGTGTAAATAATTAATGGTTTAAGACTCGGCCAGCAGTGTTTCGCGCCTGACCTTCTCCGCATCGGCCGGGTAGGTGCGCGCGGCGATGAGGAAGAATATGCCACCCATTACCCCCACTATGGCCGAGAGCATGACAGCGATGCTCAACCCTTCGGCGCCACCGCCCAGCAGGTCGGACAGCCAGCCTATCAGCCACGGGCCCCAGGCGCCGCCGAAGAGGTACTGCGCAAATACTACCAGCCCCATGGAAAGGCCCTTATGCGCCACCGGCACGATATCCTGTGAAACCGTGGCAAAGGCCGGCACCGCCATCGAAGCAATGATTCCATAGAGCACGGCCAGCGCGATGCCCAGGGGGCTGAACTTTGTCAGTATCACGATCACGATCAATACAGCGGAGGCCAGATAGGCAACCGCCGGCACATACATCCTGCCTCGAGGGTCCTTCTTGCGCCAGACATCCGAAAGCACGCCGCCCAGCGGCGCACCGATGATGGCCGTCAGACCGATACCGCCCACCAGCATGCCGGCGGCGGCTTCGTCTACATTCATCACGCGCATGATCAGGCTGGGAAGCCAGATCAGCACGGAAGTGGACATGAAAACGGCCAGGCCCAGTGCCGGGTAGAACCATTTGATAGTGGGCAGCTTGAGGACGTTGCCCAGCGCCACAAAAAAGCCCTTGATACCCGTCGATGCGCCCGCATCCACAGCCGTCTTATAGTCCTTCATGAAGAAAGCCAGTATGCCCAGGATAACACCGGGGATGGCGAAATAATAGAAGGGCGTGCGCCAGCCGAACTTGGCGGAGATGATGCCGCCCACCATAACGCCGACGGCCGCTCCCAATGGTATGGCAATATGGAAGATGCCCAGTGCGCGTCCCCGTTTCTCTTTAGAGTACGAGGCGCTGATCATGGCTGCGCCACCCGGCACGAAGCCGGCCTCGCCCAGGCCTACGAAGGCGCGCGGGATGAGCACGCCGATAAAGTTGGTAGCCAGGCCGGTCACAAAAGTGAACCCGCTCCAGAGCATGGCCATCAGGCCGATTGATTTCCTGCGGCTCCAGCGGTCGATCATGTGGGCAATAGGGAAGGAGAAGAGCGCCATGCCCAGGATGAGCACGGTCGAGGCCAGCCCGCATTCGGCATCGGTCAGGCCCAGCTCGATCTTCATGGGCTGCAGGATAACCGAGAACACCTGCCTGTCCATGTAGTTAATGGCATACAGCAGGGTACAGATGATAAGGACATAATGTGAACTCCAGCCGCCCGTCTTATACTCTTTTACCTCATTCTGTCCTTTACCATTCACCATAGCGGTAACCTCCTTTTAATCCCGCGCCGCCCCCCCTGATAGAATTCAACGCACTATACTACATCGGCATAATGGATGCAATCTGGCCGTTATGCTACAATTTCCGGGTCAGCAACTGGGGAGAGGAGCGGTAACATGTCAATTTGGGTCATCGCAGTGTCGCTCGCGGCACTGACTATTGTTATTCTAATAGCCGTCGTTGCAGCCAGGACAGCCGCCTTTAAGTCCAAACAAACAGTCGCCTCTTCTAAAATCAGCTATCCCATAGACGTCAACTCTGCGGCCGCGCGCCTGGCCGAGGCCGTTACTTTCAAAACGGTCTCCGGCCATGACCGTTCCCAGTTCGATTTCAGCCAGTTTTCGGCCTTCCACGACTTCCTCGAGAAGTCCTTCCCCCTGGCCCACGCAACCCTGCAAAAACAGGTGATAAACAGCTACGGTTTGCTCTATACATGGAAGGGCAGCGACCCTGGTCTGAAACCCATATTACTGATGGCCCACCAGGACGTTGTGCCGGCCTTCGACGAGGGCTGGGACCATACGCCCTTCTCCGGCCACATAGCCGACGACCGCGTCTGGGGCAGAGGAACGCTGGACGATAAAGGCAGCCTTTTGGGGATTATGGAGGCCATCGAGTACCTCGTGAAGGACGGTTTCAAACCGTCCCGCTCGATCTACCTGTCCTCCGGCTTCGACGAAGAGGTCGGCGGGCGCGAGGGCGCTGGCAAGATCGCCGAACACCTCAGGGCACAGGGGCTGAAGTTCGAATATATCATAGACGAAGGTATGGCGGCCACGCAGGGGATCGCGCCGGGCATACCCGGCTGGGTCGCGCTGGTCGGTATCGCCGAAAAGGGCTTCGTATCTCTTGAGTTGACTACCGAGGCCGAGGGCGGGCATGCTGCGCAACCCCCTCGCCAGACCACCGTCGGCATACTGGCGGCGGCCATCGCCAGGCTCCAGGCCAAACCTTTCCCGGCACGCCTTACAGGTCCGGCCACCGCACTTTTCGATTACCTGGGGCCGGAGATGCCATTCCCAACAAAGATGATCTTCGCCAACATATGGCTGTTTGGCGGCCTTTTGAAACGGCAACTGAGTTCCAAACCTGTAACCGACGCTTCCATCAGGACGACCACTGCGCCCACTCAGTTCCAGGGCAGCGCCCAGGATAACATCCTGCCCATGCTGGCCAAGGCCGTGATCAACTTCCGCATACTGCAGGGAGACACAGTCGAAAACGTGATAATGCGCGTAACAAAAATAATAGCCGACCCGCGAATCAAAGTGAGGCCGCTTGCCGGCAACCTCTTTCAGCCGTCACCCATTTCACCCACCTCCGGGTGGAGCTTCGGCATGCTCAATGACACCATACGGGAGATCATGCCCGATGCCATAGTAGCGCCCACGCTGGTGCTGGGCAGGACCGACTGCTGCTATTTCGTAGACCTCTCGCCCTGCTGCTACCGGTTCGTGCCCCAGCGCATCCGGGCGGGGGAGCTGGCATCGATACATGGCGTCAACGAGAGCCTCACCATCGACAGCTACGGCGAGATGATCAGCTTCTACATACGCTTAATGATCGGTTCATGCAGTTGAGCTTACCAATAAATAAGGAGGTGACGCATGGCACAAGGAGCATTATCCGGTATCAGGGTGCTCGACTTCGGCCAGTACATAGCGGGCCCGTTCGCGGCCACGCTGCTGGCGGAGCAAGGCGCTGAAGTCATCAAGGTTGAGCGGCCGGGCGGTGACCCCATGCGCGGCCAGGACGGCTTCATAGTCTGGAACCGCAGTAAGAAAGGTATCATCCTTGACCTGAAGAAACCTGAGGGGCTAAAGATTGCCCTCGATCTGGCCAAAAAAGCCGACGTTATCATCGAGAATTTCAAGCCCGGTACGGCCGACAGGCTGGGCGTCGGCTACGACAAGATAAAGGAATTGAACTCGCGCGCTGTCTACTGCTCGATCTCGGGCTTCGGCCCAACGGGGCCATACGCAAATTGGCCCGGCTACGAGCAGATCGTCAGCACGGCGGCCACGGTTTACACTGAGCAGGGGCTGGCCACGCATCCTCTTTACGTGGTGTTGCCACTGGCCAGCCTTTACGCGGCTGTAGATGCGGCATTCTCGATAGTGACCGGTCTGTGTGTGCGCGAGACCACCGGCAGGGGGCAGAAGATAGACATGTCCCTCTTCCGCAGCTTACTCAGCACCTTCCGCCAATTCAACGTCGATTTCGAGGGCATGTTCCGCGCCCCCTGGGGTCCCACAGGGCCCTTGCCCCTTTACCGCCCCTACCAGTGTAAGGACGGCAAGTGGCTATTTACCGGGCTGGGCAATCCCAAATTCTTCATGCAGTTTGCCATTGAGCTGGGCCACGACGAGTGGCTGACCGATCCGCTTTTCGAGGGAGCGCCCTTCCTCATCTTCCCGCCGCGCAACGCGCAGGTCATGTCCATGCTCAAGCCCATCTACGCATCCAGGACACGCGACGAGTGGCTGGAGAAGCTGGGCGCGCAGGGACTGCCCGTGGCGCCGGTGCAGAACGTCGATGATTTCATGGCCTACCGGCAGGTCATCGCTAATGACATGGTGCAGACCGTCAAAGAGCCGAAACTGGGCAACGTCAAAGAGATGGGCGTGCCGGTGGCGCTGGCGGACACGCCGGGAAAGATCAAGGGGCCGTCGCCGCAGCCCGGCCAGCATACACGCCAAATACTCAAGGAGCTGGGTTATTCGGCGCAGGAGATCAAGCGTCTGAAGCAGGAAAATGCGATCAAACTGGCGCCGAGGAGGAAATAAGACCATGATGCCGTTAGAGAAAATCAGGATAGCAGACTTAACCACCATGCTGGCCGGGGCCGGCGTATGCCGCGAGTTGGCCGACCTGGGCGCGAACGTAATCAAGATAGAACCCGCCGACGGCGATTCCTGGCGCATGCTGGCGGGCGGGTTCATGGGCGTCAACCGCGGCAAGCGCGGCGTCGTCATCGACCTCAGAAAGGAGGAGGCCAGGTCGATCGCCCACAAATTAATAGCCTCCTGCGATATGCTGGTAGAGAACTCCCGGCCGGGGATCATGGAGAAGCTGGGCATGGACTACGCGACCATCAAGAAGATAAAGCCGGACATCCTCTACGTCTCCATGCCCGCCTTCGGCTCGAAGGGGCCCGACTTCCAGAAGCCCGGCTATGATCCCCTCTTCCAGGCCATGAGCGGCCAGATGTCAGGGCAGGGAGGGCCGGGTAAGACGCCGGTCTTCCACAAGATATCGCTCAACGACGAGATGGGGCCCATGCTGGGCGCCTTCGGCGCGTCGCTGGCCCTCTTCAACAAGCTGCGCACGGGCCAGGGCCAGTATGTGGAGACCTCTCTGCTCCGCTCCGCCGTAACGCTGCAGTCGGGCAATTTCATCCAGTACAAGGGCATGAAGCGCAAATACCTGGGCAAGCCGGACATCAAGGGGCTGGGCGCGCTCAACCGCCTCTACCAGGGCATCGATGGCGGCTGGCTTTACATTTACTGTCCCAAGGATGCGCACTGGAAAGCCCTATGCAAAGTACTGGGACTGACCGCCCTAACCACCGACCCGCGCTTCGCTACGCCCGGCGCCCGCAAGAAGCACGACAAAGAGCTTACGGCCATACTGGAGGAGACCTTCTTCACCACACCCGCCAACGCCTGGGCGCTGCTGCTGGCGCTGCAGGGCGTGCCAGCTGTGCAGGGCCAGGGCATCGTCGAGTTGCTGCAAAACGATGCTCACTGCAAAGCCACCGGCGTGTACGAGTTCCAGGAACACCCGCAGTGGGGCAAAGTGCAGATCCAGGGCATCAACGCTGAGTTCTCGGAGACCCCCGGCAAAGTGCAGAGGCCCGGGCCCATGCTGGGCGAGCATACCACCGAAGTGCTGCTTGAGATAGGCTATACTAAGGAACAAATTGCGGACTTCATCGAAAGGAAGCTGGTTTTGCAGGCCGAGATACCAGCTAAGAAGTAGTTGCTTATGACCTCGACTACAAAACTCGAAAGCAATCATGGCCTGGCCGTGATCAGGCTGGCGCAGGGCAGGCCCGACCCCGGGCTGGCTGCCGAGCTTGCTGCAATCTGCGATGAACTGAACTACGATACGGAGATCAGGGCTGCTGTCATCACCGGCAGCGGCCCCGCTTTTTGCATGGATATTGCCGCTAACCGTAAAACGCAGGCTGGTTTCTCACTGGCAACGCCTGTAGCTTCGCTCAACTGCCCGGTAATTGCGGCTGTCAACGGGGACGCTACCGGCATCGGCCTTGAGTTGGCGCTGGCCTGCGATATCAGGATCGCGTCCAAAACGGCGCGCTTCTCGTTCCCCGGCATCCAACGGGGACTGATACCGGCGGACGGCGCCACGCAGCGGTTGCCGCGCCTGGTAGGCCGGGCAAAGGCCATGGAGATGATGCTGACCGGCGACGCTGTCACGGCCGCCGAAGCCCTGCGTATCGGCCTGGTCAGCCGGGTCGCGCCGGCTAAAGAGGTGCTGGGCGTTGCCCTGGAGATGGGCCGGGAGATGGCCGGCAAGGCATCTATGGCGCTCAGGTACTGCAAGGAGGCCGTGTACAAGGGTCTGGACATGACACTGGCCCAGGGCCTGCAGCTCGAGGGCGACCTTTACTTCCTGCTGCATACTACCGAAGACAGGGCCGAGGGTATCACGGCCTTCAAAGAGAAGCGCAGGCCCGGATTCAAGGGGAAGTGATGGGCGGGTTCGAGACCATCATCTTCGAGAAGAACGGGCACATAGCCTGTATCACGCTCAACCGGCCACACGTGCTGAATATCTACAACGTCCGCATGCGCGACGAGCTTTACGAGGTCCTCTCAGCCATAAAAACCGACGGGGACGTCCATGTTGTCATAATAAGTGGCGCCGGGGAAAAAGCTTTCTGTGCCGGCGCCGATTTGAGCGAGTTCCTCTCCGCTCCCGCTCCCACGGCCGCCCGCCATGTACGCTGGCAAAGGGATGTTTGGGGGCTGTTCCTCAGCCTCCCCCAGCCGGTATTAGCCGCGCTGCACGGCTACGTCTTCGGCTCCGGCATTGAGATTGCCATGTGCTGCGATATCAGGATCGCCGCCGGGGACGCCGTGTTCGGCCTGCCGGAGGTGGCGCTGGGCATCATACCCGCCGCCGGCGCAACCCAGACCGTGCCCCGCACTATTGGACCCGGCACTGCGCTCGACCTGCTGCTGACCGGCCGCCGCGTCGGCGCACAGGAGGCTCTTGAACTCAAGCTGGTCAACCGCGTGGTGCCCCGCGCTGATCTGCAGGGTGAAGCAGAAAAGCTGGCCAAAAAAATAGCCGCCCTCGATCAGAGGGCGGTGCGGAAGCTGAAACAGGCCGTCTCAAGGGGCTTGGATCTGCCGGTAGGAGCGTACCTGTAGGGGCGTACCTTCATGTGCGCCCGCCAATATCATCTGATTCCAGGGCTTTTATCTGCCTCTGTATTTTGTTGATCTCCTGCGCAAGCCAGATGATGTCTTTCTGTAATTCGAATTGCCGTCGATATGTTGCAGGATTTCCCTCATCTTCTGCTCCAACGAGGCTGACTTCGCCCTAAGTGCGGCAAGCTCTGTCTCCCTTTGCACAATATGTGCATTCCGGCTCAATCTCCGGCATTGCATTAATCCTTCATCATCAATATTTTATGCCCGCTTATCGATAAATTCCCCGATCCGGTCAATAGCCCGGCGTCCTTCGGGGATAAAGCTGGCGGCGAACTGCCAGACATGCTGCATCTTCTCCCACTCATCGATTACCGCATTCACACCAGCCTGCTTTGCGCGCTCGACCAGGCGCGTCGAGTCCGCGAGCAGCACCTCATCCGTTCCCACCTGCGCCAGTAAGGGCGGCAAACCTTTCAGATCGGCGTAAAGGGGTGATGCCAGGGGAGTCTTCGCATCGAGCCCTCCCAGGTACATCTTTGCAAATGCATGTTCCTTATAATCGAAGATGATCAGGTCGGCTTTGGCTTTGCTCTTCCATGATTCGCCTGTAAACGTCAGATCGGTCCAGGGCGAGAGGCAGACGCACGCCGCGGGCAATGGTATGTTCCTGTCCCTGAGGCTGACCAGCAGTGCGACGGCCAGGCCACCCCCCGCCGAGTCGCCCGCTATAGCCAGGCGCTTAGGATCGACCTGCCCATTTATCAACCATTTGTAGGCGGCAACTGCATCCTCGACCGCTGCCGGGTGCGGATGCTCCGGCGCCAGCCTGTAATCGAGTGTCAACGCACGGGCTTTAGAGGCGATTGCGATATTGGCAGCTATTGAGCGGTGGGAATTGCAAGAGCCGGATATATACGACCCGCCATGCAGGTAAAGGACCACCCTGCCGTTGGATACGCCGGGAGGGATCAACCATTCAGCCGGGACTCCGCCGGCAAGCTCTTTTACCGTTTTGATCCCTTTGGGCAGTTTGAACATGGCCCCCAGCTTATCCAGTGCAACGCGTTCCTCCTGTACATCGACTTCCCCCGCCTTGGGTGCAAATGCGTGCTGAAGGCGGAAATATATCTCGAGCACTCTGACCTGCCAGCTAAGCATAACCATTCATCTCCTTACTTTTCCTTACTTTAGCGTTTCCTCCAATAATACCTGTGCGTGCGAATTTACTCAGTCATATAAACCGGCTTACGCTTTTCCTTGAAAGCCTTCAATCCCTCCGCTTATCAACGCGCATTATATCACAGTGCGTTACGGTGACAATCTGAGTTAGACAGCCAATCAATGAGTCGGTTGCATCGGTCGGCATTGAACCAGCGGCCAGTGGCTTGTGAGTGCCGCTGTCTGTCTGCAACCGGTAAATCAGAGACAGTAACCCTTCAATACGAGAGGTTGCATTAATCATGAGATTGGCATATTATCAACGCATCGTAATTAAGATTGGAATCGCGTCTATGGGACGGAATAGCAGCGATAGCGGTGGACTTAATAGCATGAGCATGGAACACCCCTTGTTCTTGCTGATAACGGGCTGCATCGTCCTAGGCTTCCTTCTCGGTGGCGCCTGTGCAAACGGTGACATAAGTCAGCCGACACAGAATCCGGGGGAAACGTCAGGTGAAACCGCTGCGCCTCCAGGTACTACATCGCCCATATCCCCCGAACCTCCGGGTGAACCGTTACCCCCACCTTCCCCCCCCGCAACTCCCGACCAGGCCGATCAGGCATCTTCTCAGCCACCACCAGATTCAAATTCCCCAACCGCTATTTCACTCGATGCAACGACTCTGATAACCAGGCAGGCCTCACAGATGACACTGACACTTGCGGATATGGGGCCGGGATGGGCGCAGGGAAGCGCGGTTGCGCCGGGAATGCAGCAGGTGACATCTTTTAGTCACGTGTATTATACGCAGGGCTCATCTTACGCACCGGGTGTGCAAAATACCGTGGCTGTCTACCGGGGTTTCTCTGCGGCGGAAGAGGCATTTGCCCGGGAGAAGCAGGCAAATCCATCCGCCTCAAGTCCCTATATCGGTAATGAATGCCTGCTGAACGATTCGGCGCCTATCAATAAGCTGCTGGTATTCCGGAAGAACAATGTCGTGGTGTGGCTGTGGCTGAAGCAGTATACAGCAGGCGATATAGAGCGTTATGCCCGCATAGTGGAACAAAGGATAACTGCTTCCCCGCCAGTGCCCATATCGCCAGAACAATCATCCCAAAAGGCTTCAACACCGTCTCAGCAGACCCCTGTTGAAACGCCCGCCGATATTGAGCCTGCCGTTATCAAACCCGCTGATGGACTGGTGTCCAAACAGGCGTATGAAATTGTATTGACCAAGCAAGATATGGGGACTGGTTGGGTACAGGTGAATATAGCCCCTCCGGCAAACAGGCAAAGCACGTCCTCGAGCAGTGTATCCTATTCCCAGGGGTCTGCCTTCGCGCCAACTGTACAGAATACCGTGTCTGTTTATCGCAACATGGAGTCGGCCATTGATGCGTATACCAGTGTCAAACCGTCCGGTGCGTCCCTGCTATATCCCGACATTGGCGATGAATGCTTCCTGAATAATTCTGTGGCTATTGACAGGTTACTTATATTCAGGAAGGGCAATGTGGTTGTGTGGATATGGCTGAAGCAGTACAAAACCGGGGATATCGAAGCCTACGCGAGGACCGTGGAAAATAAAGTCCCTGATCGCAGACAGGTCCCCTGAATTTAATCAGCGAGGTGCAATGTGAAAATCAGCGCCCGTAATGTACTCAAGGGCAAGGTCAAATCCATCACGCCGGGATCCGTCAACGACGAGATCACCATGGTACTCGCCGGCGGGGACGAGATGGTCGCCATAATCACCAAGGCATCAAGCAAAAGACTGAAACTGGCTAAAAACAAGAAGGTCTATGCAATTATCAAAGCCAGCAGCGTCATGATAGGTGTCGACTGACGTTGATATTGACGGTGTCGTTTCAATCTAATAGGCTGTGCCCGATATGCGATGAACAGCCGGAATAAAACGCCGAACTTCTTTATCCGCGAGATACCCCTTGTTGTGCTGCTCGTTTTCTGGGTGATCTACGCCGGCATCGAGATCATACGAGACAGGTTTGATCTCCTCACCTCCATCATACCCGCCGGGCTTTTCATCATCGCCTATGTCCTGGCGCGGTTGACGTCCAAAGAGGGGAAAGGCGGAGGTTGAAGAATATGGACACCTTTCTTGCTCTGGAAATCATCGCGCTGGCGCTCACCGGGCTGCTGATCTGGCACAGCGCAAGCACGCGGGGCGCCGCTTTTACCTGGATATTCTTCCTGGGCGGCGCATTCCTGGGTCTGGTCAGGGAGAACGTGGTCGCAAAGATTGCCGCCCTCAACCTTTATTCTTACAACCCGGCTACCTTCCATCTGTGGGTCGGCGCGGCGCCACTCATACTCATGGTCTTCTGGTCATACACCATTTACCTGGCGCTGACGTTCTCGGAGGTCATTGCCGGAGGCGACCTTATCAGCGGCAAACGCAGGGTCTGGGCCATCCTGCTGTCCATGATCTTCATGGCGTCCTACGCCTGCCTCAACGAGGCTTTTGCCGGCATCTATCCCATGGTTCTGTGGAAGTTCAAGCCGGCGCTCACCATCTGGGGAGGCACGCCCGCCATGGTGCTGTGGGGCTACGCCGGCATGGCGCTGATCTTTCTTTTGGCGCTGCTGCTGGTGTATAAACTGCGCATACGCACGGTATATCGGGTGATGATCTTCTGCGCCTCGGTCATCGTGATGATCCCGCTGCACCTGCTGTGGATAGCCATTTTCCGGCTGGCAACTTCCGCCATCGGCTGATAAATCAATTTAGCGGAATAGGAAATCCCCTGTGCATCATGATAGAATGTCGCCATTGAGCGGCAAGGGCAAGGAAAATGACGCGAGAGAGAAACGGCGTTTACGTGTGGGTCACCTGGCTCTCCAAGTTAATGGCGGGCGAGACCACCTGCCAGTGGTCATCCTGGTTTAAAGCGCATCATACGGAGTACAGCAGGGCGCCGGGAGATTTCCAGCTGGCCGCCTGGACAGCAGAACACACCCGGCTTCTTGACGAGGTATCGAAAGAACGCGAAAAGCTGGGGGAAACGGTATACCGAGAGAATCAGAATAAATTCCGCGCCAAGAGACCATCAGGCATGGCAGTGGCAGGCACCCCCGACCTGATATCCATGGACATTCAATCGGGCCGTTGCACGGTATTCGATATCAAGACGGGCAACCCCAGGCAGAGCGATATCATCCAGGTGGCTCTGTATATGATGTTCCTGCCCTACGCCACCGGGCTTTATAAGGGGAGAAAGCTTGACGGGTGTGTCGTTTACAAAACGGGACGCTCCGAGGTCCCGCACCATATCATCGATGACAAGTTCAAGAAAAATGTGACCTATTTCTTAGACATACTGGAGTCATCTATCCCGCCGTCAAAGTTACCCTCACATACGGGCTGCTCATGGTGCGACCTTACGGCCGACGATTGCCCCGAAAGGGTGGACGGCGAGGACGATGTTGAGACCGAGCCGGGGCAGAACTTCCCGCTGTAAAATTTAGCACAGGGGTAAACAGATATGAACCGCTGGCAATCTTTAGTTTCACGGCCCGGCGTCATCATCGCCGACGGCGCCATGGGCACGATGCTGCAGCAGGCCGGCCTGAAACCCGGCGACCCACCCATGCTCTGGAACGTGGACCATCCCGACCGCGTCCGCGCTGTGCACCGCGCCTACCTGGAGGCCGGCGCCCGCATACTGCTGACCAATACCTTCAACGGCAACCGCTTCAGCCTGGCCAAACACAGCCTGGAAGGACGCGGCGACGAGCTCAACCGCGCCGGCGCACAGATACTGCGCGCCGAGATCGAAGATTACCTCAAAAAAGCCGCCCCCGGGACCCCGTCACCGGTAACGGCGGGCGATATCGGCCCCACCGGTGAGATCATGGCCCCGCTGGGGAAATTGTCCTTCGATGATGCCGCCGACGGGTTCGCGCGGCAGGCCGTGGCGCTGATTGACGGGGGGGCCGACGTTATCTGGATCGAGACCATGGCCGACCTGGAGGAGGTGCGCGCCGCGTTGGAGGGGACGCGCAGGGCATCGCCGGATATCCCGATAATAGTCACCATGACCTTTGACACGCACGGGCGGACCATGATGGGTGTAAAGCCGGAGACCGCGGCGACCTCGCTGAACGAATGGGGAGCGGCAGCCATGGGGGGCAACTGCGGCAACGGCCCCGACGAGATGCTGGTAGCCATACAAAAGATGCATTCCGCCGTGCCCGGCGCCCTGCTGGTGGCCAAGTCAAACGCCGGTATGCCTGAATTCGTGGATGGTAAGACCATGTACCGCGCGTCGCCCGGAACGATGGCTCAGAGCGCCGTCCAAATGCGTGACGCAGGCGCACGCATTATCGGCGGTTGCTGCGGCACCACGCCGGAGCATATAGCCGCCATGGCGCGGGCAGTAAGCTCATAATAGGTCGAAGAACACCATGGGCTTTCTGCGCTCCACCAGCTTCTCGGCGTTGAAGGCGATGCGCAGCAATAAGTCCTCTTCCCACCAGCGACCCATGGCCTGCATCCCTATGGGCAGACCTATGCTGTCATAGCCGGCCGGGAAACTTATGGCCGGCAGACCCGCCAGGTTGCCAGGAAAAGCAAAGCGCATGACCTCGAACGTGCTGGAAAGGTCGGACCAGCCACCCTGGGCATCCCCAAGCGTCACCTCAGGCCCGGTGATTCCAGCAGATGGCGTTATGATCGCGTCGACGTCGCGATAGATTTCTTTAAATACAGACATGGCGCGCGTGCGGATGCGCTGGGCTTTGATGTAGTCGCCAGCAGTGAATACTCGTCCAAGGCCGAGGGTAACGCGCACCTCCTCGCCGAAGTCTTTGCTATGCTCAGGATAGTTCCCCATGGAGCCCGCCATCTCGCTTGCAATGGTTATCGCATGGGCGACGCGCATGGTATCAAGGCCTGGTACAACGATCTGCTTAACCTGCGCCCCCGAGCTGGCCAACTTCTCCAGCAAGTTGTCGCAGGCTCGCACTACCTCGGGCGATGCATGCTCAAACCAGGGCCTGTAGACCCCGAGCCTTATGCCCTTAAGATCAGTCTTGTTCCACTGCTCCAGCACCACAGCAGGCTGGTGCAGCGAGTTCGGCTCTTTGGCATCCGGACCGGCCATGCAGGCATAACCTATGGCCGTATCCTCAACAGTGGCCGCAATGGGGCCTAAATGTGCAACGCTCCAGCAGAGCGGGGCAGCGCCATATTCGCTGACGCGTCCGAAGGTGGGTTTGAGCCCCACCACACCGCAGTGCGAAGCCGGTATGCGTATAGACCCGCCGCCGTCGGCGCCCACGGCAATCGGGCAGATCCCGGCCGCAACTGAAGTGGCCGAGCCGCTGGAGCTCCCTCCTGTATCATGCTTGGGGTTATACGGGTTGCGTGTCGAGCCGAAATTGACGTTCAGCCCATCGGGATTTATGCCTATCTCGTGCATGTTGGCTTTGCCCAATAGCAGCGCACCCGCCGCTCGCAGCCGCGCAACGGCCGTCGCGTCCTGTTTGGCCGGCGCCCTGCCGAAAAATTTAGTGCCCACGGTGGTGGGATAGGGCGCCATATCCACCTCGTCCTTGACCGCCACCGGCACGCCGTCCAGCACGCTCAGGGGCTTCCTGTCCTTCCAGCGTTCGGCGGAGCTGCGCGCCTGCTGTATGACGTCGCCCTCGTTGACGGCGATGAAGGGGCGCAGCTTCAGGCTGCCGACGTCGGCCTGCTTTATGGCATCCAGCGCCTTTTTAGCGACATCTTCCGGATTGGCCTTGCCCTCCTTATAAGCCTGGGTATAATCACGCGCCGTCCTGAAGGGCATGGCAGCGGCAGCCCTGCCCTCTATCTTATTCAAAGCCCCGAGGTCCGGCCCCTCTTCGGGAGCGGCCTTCTTGTCTACAAAGAAAATAGGAAACACCGTCGGTGATTCCTCGGGTGACAGCGCGCGGAAACCTGTTATACCCCCGCTTTTTAGTAAGGATGGCGTGATCAGGGGCCTCAGCAAGCCATTCTCCAGCGCGGCCACCATTAAAGACAGTCCTCCCCCGGTCAACCTGGGCAATTTCACGGATTTAAGGTCGTAAGTGCCTGTTCCACTCATCTCAACCTCCTTCAATTGCGATTTGAGCGCAAGTATATATGGATTTGTTATCTACATGCAAGTAGCATCTGAAACAGTAAACTAAAAGCCGTGCCAGGAGCATATCTCGCTCAGAGGTACCCTCTCCGTCCTGAATTTGTTCACCGTGGCGTCCGGGTCGGGATAGCCGATGCCAATGGCGATCAGTATCTGCTTCGATTCAGCTATATTTAGCTTTTGCCTTACGGTGTCCGGGTAGCTGACACCCGCGGCCAGCATGATGGAGCCGAGGCCGTAATGCAGTGCGGCCAGACTGATAGTCTGCGCGATCAACCCGACATTCATGATGGCCCAGTTGCTCACTTCCCGCTCGGTATAAATATAAATGGCGTTGGGCGCATCGAAGAAACGGTACATGCTGACGAACCAGTCGAGTTGCTTCTCCACATCCTCCCTGCCTATGCCCATGTGCTCATACAGCCTGTACCCGTTGCGGCTGCGCCGCTCCTTGTGCTTGCCCGTCCACTCCGGGTAGTCTATATCCGCATTGCGCTCATCCTGCGCGAAAGCCCGCGCTGCCAGCGCCTTCCTCAGGTCCTCCATCACTTCACCGCCAACCACGGCGAACTCCCAGGTCTGCGTGTTTGCCCATGATGGCGAGCGCTGCGCAACGGTCAGCAATTCTTCAAGAACATGCTTCGGCACGGGGTCGCGCTTGAAAGCACGCACACTGTAACGTATATTAATAGCCTTAATAATCTCCATGGCCACTCTCCTGTCTCAGCGGGCGCCGCTGAATTTCAGCAAAATGTCCTAGCCGATATCAGGGTTGCCGCCATTGCGCATTAATCTTCTAACTTGAAGCTATTTTCGTTAAAGAGCTTCAAACAAGCATCAACGATGTTGGGATCATAGAGAACTCCCCTGTTACGGGAAATCTCATCAAGCGCTTTTTCAATGCCTAAAGCCGGCCGGTACGGCCTGTAGGATGACATGGCCTCAACTACATCAGCCACAGCCAGTATTTTTGCTTCCAGTAAAATATGGTCGCCATCCAGTCCTTGGGGATATCCCGAGCCATCCAATCTCTCGTGATGCTGCCAGGCTATCTGGGCTATCGGCCATGGAAATTCTATGGTTTTCAATATATCGTAGCTTCCCTGGGCATGGATTTTTATAAGTTGCCACTCCATATCACGCAGCTTGCCCGGTTTGCTCAGGATATCAGACGGTATGTATATTTTGCCGATATCGTGGATGAGAGCTGCTATGCGTATATACTTGACACGTTCCTCGGGAAGTTTTAATTCCCTGGCGATTGCCACTGATAAATCGGCAACCCTCGTTTGATGTCCCGCCGTGTAGGGATCTCTTATTTCAACTATTTTGGACATGGCAGCGATGGAATCAGTCAGGGCTTTATCCAGGGCCCGGTAAGCGGCCTCGCGCTCATCCTCTGCTTTACTTTTAGTTATCAATGTCTGCTTCTTGTCCAGTGCACTGACGACCGCCGGCCCCAGTCGTCTGATATGTTGTTTAATTATATAGTCCCAGGCGCCGGCCTTCATACATTCGGCGGCTACGTCTTCACTGACCGAACCGGTAACAATGATGAAGGGCATTTCGGGCGCATACTCCTGCGCCAGCTTTAGAGCAGCCATCCCATCGAAGCCGGGCATGCTGTAATCACTGAGTATTAGATCGGGTTGGAACTCGCTGAGCGCTGTCACGTATGCCTGGCGCTCATCCACCACCTGGAATTGGCACGATTTCAGTATCTTGCGCACCTCCCGCTCACATAGCTCGGCGTCAGCGGGCGTGTCTTCCGCTATCAGTATCTTGATTATCTCACTCATGGCACTGCCTGCTCAGGACATTTCTATTCGCATTTACAAACTCACTTCGGCGGCTGATTGATCAGCAGCCAGTAAAGCCCGACACTACCTATGGCTTCGGTGAAGGATTCAAAATCCACCGGTTTTACCACGTAGCTGTTGGCGCCAAGTTCATAGGCAGTCTTGACGTCCGGGTCCTCGCGTGAAGATGTCACCACCACCACCGGGACCGATTTGGTGCGGGCATCCTGCTTAATTGCTCGCAATACTTCCAGCCCGCTAACCAGAGGAAGCTTCAAATCTAAAAATATTACACGGGGCGGATGTTTAATGTCCCGTTCACTATATTTGCCCTTGCAGAAGATGAAGTCGAGCGCTTCCGCTCCATCCTCGACCACGGAGATATTGTTGGCCAGCTTGTGCTTCTTGAGTGACCTTATAGTAAGTTCTGCATCCTGCTGGTTGTCCTCGACCAGTAAAACGTCTACGGCTTGCATATCGGTCATCATATCACTCCTTGTCGGGGAAGTGTAAAATAAAAAGTCGCGCCTTTGCCTACCTCCCCTTCAGCCCAGACACGGCCACCATGTCGATGGATCACCCGCTGGACCAGGGCCAGGCCTACTCCGTTTCCTTCAAATTCCTTGACGCTGTGCAACCGTTGGAACACGCCAAAGAGCTTATCAGAATACTGCATGTCAAACCCCACACCGTTATCCTGCACCGAGTAGACAGTCTCGTTTTCAGTATTTTCTCCCCGCACCCTGATGACAGCGCGTTTTTTCTTCCGGGAGAACTTGATGGAGTTGGAGAGCAGATTTACCCACACCTGCCTTAGTAACGCCGGGTCACCCACCGCAGGCGGCAACGAATCCATCTGAAAATCGATACGTTTGCGGCTTTGCACCGTGGTTAATTCCTGGAATATTGTTTTTGCCAGTGTTTCCATATCTATGTTAGATGGATTTATTGCAGCCCTGCCCAGGCGCGAAAATGCCAGAAGGTCATCGATCAGGTCGCTCATTTTGTGCGCACCCTGAGATATAACCGAGCAGATCCTTTTTCCTTCGTCATCCAGCAGCGGTTGGTAGTCCTCCAGCAGGATGCGTGTGTAACCGTCGATGGCCCGCAACGGGGCACGCAGGTCATGCGACACAGAGTAGGTGAAAGCCTCCAGCTCCCGGTTAGCCGCTTCAAGCTGGGCGGTACGTTCATGGATGCGTCGCTCGAGATCATCAATCGAAACGGTGGTCTCCTTTAGCTCCACGGCCATGCGATCGAATGCCCTGGAAAGCTCACCGATCTCATCCCTGTCATCAGTGCCAACCTTCTGGTCAAGATGGCCATAGCGGCCTATCTCAGCAGCGCCCGCGACCAACCGGGCTAACGGCTGGGTGATGGTGCGGGCTAATAAAAAACCAGCCGCCACCACTATCAACGTCAGCAGTGAGACAATGGTAACCATTGTCACTGCCATAGAATTTACCGGGGCATAGGCCTCAGCCTGGTCAACCTCGGTAATCAGGCACATGTTATATTCAGGCAGCCATTTGTAAGCACCGATAACGGGGATATTCCGGTAATCCACGTAGAAAGCAACGCCGTCACTGCCCGAAAGGCCGGCCTGGACACCCTCAGTCCGAACGGTTTTTTTCAGAGCATATCCCTCGCCGGAGCTCGGCTCGGTAACGAAGAAATTGGATTTGTTTACCAGGTAGGTTTTCTCACTCTGGCTGAGGCCGCTCTGTGCAGACATGATCAAGGAGAGGTCGCGCAGGTCAAGACGCCCGGCCAGGACGGCAACCAGATTCTCCTTCCTGTCACTGACAGGAGTGCTTACAATCATGGTCGTCTGCTGTAAAGGGAGCGAGTAAAACACCCCCTGTGTGTAGGTATGTGTTTTCCCTTCCATAAAGAAATGCTGGTTGGCGTAGTATTTCCCTTCCTGCATATCATCGCTGGAAGCCAGAATGACGCCACTAACAGGGTTGATCACCGACATCTCGATAAAACCTCCGGCGGGCTTGACACGGGGTCTGAGATGGTCCGCCTCGAGGCTCAGGCGAGCCGGATCATAGGAAGGGTCGGCAGGGTCGAATGTTGCCATCGTTGCAGAGTACTGCGCCATCAAAGGGCGCTGGGCCAACTCCTCGATGCTCTGTTGATTGCCTTCAATCCACCTGGCCAGTTCGCTGCTTTTCATCAAGTTGGTGGAAACCAGGTGGTTGATTTCAACCTGCTCAATGGACTGCCGCCCGGTGTAGTAGGCAAGGAAACCCACAATAACGACGGGCACAATCGCCAGCAGTACGAACAGCAAGAGTATCCTTGATCTCAGATTCACTTGCCTTCACTCCCGTAAATTTCTTGCAGGAATTGCATGGTGTAAGCCAGGTTTACATCAAACGGCTCGGTCAGCAGGCCGTTATCCAGAAGTATATTATACATAGCCTGCCAGTCTTCCGGCTTCATCCAGCCTATATAATCCTCCCCGGTATGTACCAGCGGTAGCTGGGCTTCCAGCATCGCCGCCTGTACCTGCGGGTCCGTGCCCTGGTCATATTTCTCTACTACGGGCACGGCTTGCTGGTAGTCCTCGATGGCATCCTGCCAACCCCTGAGCGTGGCGCGCAGGAAGCGGGTTACCAGGCCGGGGTTCTCTGTGATCAGGCTAGCTCTGGTTACCACCATATCTGAGTAAAAGTAAACGCCGTAGTCGCTTGGCCAGATGAGATTGAGCTTCAATCCCTTGTGTCTCATCTCGATCAGGCCGACGCTTGAATAACAGGGGGTGATGTCTGCCTCACCACGATAAAACGTTGTATAGACGGGATCCCAGGCGATGAGTTTCATCTTTGAGATATCCAGTCCCAGCCTCTTCATCATGATATAGAATTGTACCTGGAGGTCCTGTTGCGATCCGCTGGCATCCAGTGTTGCCACTATCTTACCCAGAAAGTCCCGGGGTCGTAAGATACCTGAGTCAGACATGGCCACATAAACTATCGGGCTCTGCCGGTAGATAGCGGCAATGGCAGTTACCGGTTGTCCCTGGCTGCGCGCCGTCAAGACGGATTCCGGGGCTATCACAGCGAAATCCGCCTCTCCGTAAACAACCCGCTGCACAATGGCCAGATCCTTCTCCCCCTCCAGAAAGGTCACCTCGATGTTTTCCTGGGAGTAGTACCCTTTCTCCTGGGCCAGGTAAAAGCCGGCGAACTGCGCCTGGTGCATCCCTTTTAGCTGCAGGGTTACTACATCCGGTGGTTGCCCTGGTTTTAACTGACACTGGCAGTTAAGAAGCAGGACGGCCGGCAGCACGATAAGTAATAATACAGGTAATAACCTTTTATATATATGTCTTTCTACAGCTTTCAAATGGCCTTCATGCTCCATAACCGATCACCTTTTCGCATTGTCTTGCTTTATAATAGCCCAGGACGGCGAAAGCTGCCAAACGGGCAACATCCCTTTATGGATATGTGCAACACAGCTACTGGTTCGTCAGCGCGTAGCCTACGAACTGAAATGACTGCATGGATGATTTCCGCTGAATTTCTCCTGGCTCAGCGGGCGCCGCTGAAACTCATTAGGATATTCTCAACCTCGCCGATATCCCCTCCATTGTGTGTAATCGAGGCATCTCGTATTCTGCGGCATAAGGCTATTAGTTGTTTGCGTTCGACTGCAGTCAGGGGACCAAAGATCTCGTTTATCAACCCGCCTATCTGCGCATTGATTTCATTCAGCAATGCATGCCCTTCAGCAGTCAAACGAACCTTGACAACACGCCGGTCCGCTCTGGAACGACGCCTCTGAATAAGGCCACGTCTCTCGATCCCGTCGATGACCACGCTGATGGACGTGCCCTCGATGGTCAGGTAACGATTCAGCTCCGATGGGGACATTGGCTCACCCGTGGCCATCAGCGTATGCATTATGATCCATTGCGAATAGGTAAGCTTATATGGGTCGAGCACCCTCATAAAAGCCTTGTGCCAGTTAACAAAGGCCTGCGAAAGAATAAGAGAAGCCATAGTGGCGACATCGGGCCTGATATTATTCCTCGTTACATCCATATCCTCAGCTTTATCCTATGCCATCCTGAAAACTATTTATAGTATATATCTTAACGAGACATCTTGACAAAGATTTATAATTATGTAATTATAAATTATCTAATTATATTTAAGGTGTCTACCCAGTACATCGCCCCGGTCGATAACACGGCATACATTATCCATCGTAACTTTCAGGGAGGTGGGCATTCAAAAATACTGATTTATTAGTAATAGTTATCACAGCCAGATTAGCATACGGCATAGAATGCCAGTAACAGTCAATCTTAAATAATAAGGAGTAGGCAAAGTGGTAAAAAAAGAATACAAGACAACTTTTAACCAGCTGGTAAATGACATGCTGTCCGGAAAAACTTTTTATGACCTGATAGATTGGAAAAGGTTCGTACAAAAGGAATCTACAGTCTTTATCGTTGTTGACGCGCAAAATGACATTGTGCACAAGGACGGCAACTTGAATTGGACGGGAACCTGGAAGGTCGCCGAGGAACTGGGCCTGGTTAAAAATATCAAAAGTATTGTCGCAGCCTGTAGAAAAAAGGAACTACCGGTGATATGGGTTCGCCAGACATTCCTGGCAGGAGGTAAGGATCTTTTCCCCGGCTCCTATTTTGAAGCATTGATCAGCTTCTTGCGAACCGCCATACCGGACCTGATGCTGGGTGATACATGGAACATCGATATCGTCGACGAGCTCAAGGCAGTCATGGAACCCAAAGACCTGATCATAGATAAGCGTCTCTGGAGTACCTTCGAGGGGACAAACCTGCAGACTTATCTTCATTATTTGGGCGCAAAAACGATTATTGTCTGTGGATGTGAGATCGATCAGTGTGTGGAAGCCACCATTCGCAGCGGGTGGGATCGGGGCTATCTGTCTGTGCTTGTCAGTGATGCGTCGGCTACCGCCAACATGGAGACCACCAAATTAGCTTGCCAGCGAATGGGCTTGATGATGGCTCCGGTTTTATCGTCCAATCAAGTGATCGATCTGATAAACAGCCTGTAGTACGGATATTTATGAACCAACTTTAACAGAAACCCGAGGGCCGGTCCTATCCGGCCCCGGGTAACTTACATGGGACGGTTACTATGAAGAAGACTAACTCGAAAACATTACCGGGAAAAGTCACCTGGGATGTCTTAAAAAAAGAATTAATGGAATTGCCCAAGGAAGATTTAGTCGACCTCGTTGACGCTTGGGTTAAAACTTACTGGACACTGCAAAACTACTGGATGATCTTCATAGAGCGCGATTTCGGATTCGACAACGCTGCGCGTTTGGACGGCGAAGTTTGGGAGAAGGTGGCAAAGGCGCAATCATACCGCATAAAAAAGACTTTCAAACTTGGCAACGATGTCCAGGCTCTGGCTACCTTACTTAAATTTTGTGCGGCTCAATGGGTAAACAGTGGTTTCGAATGGGAATTTGTCGAAATCACGGATAAACGGCTCGTAATGAGTGTCACTAAGTGCCCGATGGGCACTTACCGCACTTTGCAAAACCTTCCTTTGCTGCCATGTAAACTGGGTGCGCCCGATCTATATAGGGCTTTCTCCAATGTTATTAATGAGAAGATCAAGGTCACTTGTTTACATGCGCATCCGGATGAGCCAAAAGCCGGTGTTATGTGTGAATGGGAGTTTCTTCTACCCAAATAGTAATATGACATAGTTTTTAATATCTCAGCCAACCAGGGTTCTTATATCAGCCAAATGATAAGGAAACCGAATTGGATAAATCTAATTGATAAGGAGGACTTGATGAGCGTTAAACCATTGGATGGGATAAAAGTATTGGATTTGACCTGGATATATGCGGGGCCCTTTGCCACACAGATACTTGGCGATTTAGGCGCGGAAATAATAAAAATTGAAGCTGCACCGGTAGGTGACAAAACCCGCGTAATACCACCTTTCAAAAATAATTATAGCGGTTATTTTGCCACTCTTAACAGGGGTAAAAAATCCGTTGCACTGAATTTGAAAAGCGCAAAGGGCAAAGAAATATTCCTGGGATTGGCCAAAAAGTGCGACATACTCACGGAAAATTTCATGCCGGGCGCTATGGATGCCCTGGATCTGGATTATGAGACTGTTAAGAAAGCAAATCCAAAGATAATATATGCCTCGACTTCAGGTTTCGGTAACTATGGTCCATATTCACACATGCATTGTGTAGACCCAATAGGGCAGGCGGTAGGCGGACTTATGAGCATGACAGGTTATCCCGATATGCCTCCGTTAAAGACCGGACCCGGCATCGCCGATTCCATTACAGGGCTTTACTGGCTTGTCGGTATTCTCTCCGCCCTGCGCCTGCGAGAAATGACCGGCTCGGGACAGAAGATAGAAGTTGCCATGGTGGACAGTATTTTTACCATGCTGGAAGAGAACGTTATTAAGACAAGCATGGAAGGAGTCGCTCCACCCAGGCGGGGTAACCTGGACCCGTTCGGCACACCATGGGATGCTTTTCTAACCAAGGATAACAGATGGGTAATGGTATGCGCTTTCGGTGGACCTGTATTCGAGGAGCTTTATCGCCTCATGGGACGCAATGATCTTGTCGAAAAATACGGCGGCGATAACATGGACGCGTTTATCAATCGCGCCACAAATCAGGATATTCTGAATAAGGCTTTTGCCGAATGGGTGCGCGCCAACCAGACTGCTGATGACCTCGTAACACTACTGGTAGCCATGGGTGTGCCTGTGGGTATAGTCAAAGATATGAAAGAGCTTCTCGATGACCCCCACCTGAAGGCCAGAAATATGGTAGTCGATGTCGATCATCCTAAACTGGGACATGTAAAGACATTTAATATCCCTATTAAATTCGCCGGGCTCACCGTGGGGGTTGAACCGGGGACCAACCCGCACGACCCTGAACTCGGAGAGCACACCAGCGAGGTGCTGAAAGACTACTTAAATAAAACGGACGCGGAGATAAGCGCACTCCGCAAGGAAGGAGTGATCTGGATTTAGATGTTTTGAAATTCAAATGTCACCGGTAAGTATATACCGGGATCAGCGCATAACAATATCGCGCTTTATATGATGATTGAAGGTGGTCTAATGTCATGATCATAGATACATCCAACACTTTGCCCACGCGCGAGATGCTTTTCGCCGACCTCTTCACGCCCCAACCCGGGATGGAGGGCTATATCAAGCTCTTTGGCGCCAAATGGAGCGGCTGGCTGGGCCTCACACCCCAGGAATTTAACGAGATGGCAGATACACTGTCCGGCGATAAGCTACGCGAGGCGCTGATAGAGCTGGCGGAAACAGGACCCATCAGCATGGAGAACTTCCTGAAGACACTCAGGGAAGCAGGCATCAACTGGTCGGCCGTCCACAACATGGACGAATCCGGCGCAACAGGCACGCCCCTGTCCAACGATTACGTGGCCGATATACTGAAAAAATACCCCGGGCAATTCATCGCCTTTTCCGGCTACAACCCGCACCAACAGGTTGCTAGCCTAGCCAGCGTGGAGCGCGCGCTTACCACACAGGGATTCAAAGCGGTCGTCTTCCGCCCCTTCGTGCACGGCTGCTACGCCAACGACCAGCGTTACTATCCTCTATATAGCCTGTGCGAAAAGCTGGACGCTCCGGTGTGGATACATACGTCCGTCAATTGGATGGCCAATATCTCAATCTATTACGGACACCCTCGCTATCTCGAGCAGGTACTTATAGATTTCCCCAGGCTGAATATTATAGCCGGTCACGGGGGCTGGCCCTGGGTGCCGGATATTGTGCTGATGGCCTGGAAATACGATAACTTATTTATCGACACTTCAGCTCACAGGCCCAAATATGTTGCCATGTCCGATACCGGCTGGGACATGTTCATACGCTATGCCAATTCCACCATACAGGATAAGATATGCTTCGGCTCGGACTGGCTTTCCATCGGTATGCATATCAAAGACGTCCTACACGAAGTGGACCAGTGGCCGCTCAAAGACAGTGTGAAGGAGAAGTTCTTCTACAGGAACGCAGCGCGCATTTTCAATCTGGAATAAACTACCCCTCTTCAATACGCTTGTACTCGCCAGGTTGACCTGTTATCCCCGCGGCCTTCTGAGCATGGTCCAGATCAGGGGGCCATCACCGCAAATTTTGTGCTCAAGCATGACTTCAAAACCGTGCTTCTGGTAAAAGGCCAGATCTCTGGCATTCATGGTATCCAGCAGGCACGGCAGCTTTTTCGCGTCCGCCCTTTGAAGCAATGGCTGAATCAACAGGCTGCCGGTGCCCTTACCTTGATACGCTTTCTTCACCCCCAGAAACATGAGGTAAAAATAGCTGCCCTGCATTAATTCCCTGTGCAGCTCGTCGAAGTACCGACTGAAGCGGCTCAGCCTCCGGTGTTTTTCTTCATCATAGAGGCGCTCCAGACGCATTCTGGGATCATACTGCCTGCTTACCACGGGCCGGTTGGTATCCCCGGGGAACAGCCATACCGATACCCCCGTCATAGAGGGCGCAGCATATACCTCGCCGGTCATAACTGCATATTCCAGATTAACATGAAAAAACTGGCTTAAATGATCGGGTTGCTCCTTGTGTTCGGGAAAAAGGTAATCCATCAATGGGTCTCCTGTGAATGCCTCAATCAGTATCCGGACCGCTTCACCTATCCCCGGCTGCGTAAGCCTTGTGAAATCGTTTGAATTTGGATCCATATAATGAACCTACCTGCTTAATTCCCGTAAATTATAATGTAAAGGACGGCAAAGCTGAAGTAAAAGCCGAACCTTTTGACGAACCGACCGGCTTGCTTTACCCTTATGGATATGAATGGAGGCGATATCGTCGGCCGCACACTGCGAAAGTGGACGGGTGGAAGCAACGGCAGGGATGCAATGATAGCGGTCTTCCACAGGATACGCGATATACCATACGGCGTGCTGCCCGAGCTGAACAGCCCGACGGAATACCGGCGCATACTTGAGGTAAATATGGGCTCCTGCACGCCCAAGCACCTGCTGATGTGCGACATGTACAGCAGGATGGGACTGAACGTCCTCTACGCCGTGTACCCTTACCGCTGGGCGGAGTTTGAGGAGCTATATCCGCCGGAGCTGTGGAAGCTGGCGCAGCAGATGGGCCCGGTTAACCACCTGGCCTGCAGGGTCGAGATAAAGGGGCGATATATGCTGGTAGATGCAACGGTGGACCCGCCCCTGGGCAAGATCGGCCTGCCCTTCACAGCAAGCTGGGACGGGGAATCGGATACCGCCCTGCCGGTGCTGCCGGTGGGCGAGGAGGAGCTGTACCACCCCTCTGAAGCCGACCTTATGCCGCCACCCGACCTGGACGATACCGCCCTCGCCTTTTACGAAGGGCTCAATCTCTATTTCCAGGGGATACGCGATGGGAAATATTAAGGCCGGCCTGGTGCTGCGCAATGCCGGCGCCATCACATTCGATCCGCGCCGCCCGCGGGCCAGGACCATCTACATCCACGGCGCGCATATACTCAAGGTAAGCAGCAAAGATATAGATCCAAAGCTGGCCGGCGCCGCCACGCAGGTCATCGACTGCCGTGGCAGGACCGTGATCCCGGCCTTCCACGATGCGCACTGCCATGTGACGGCCTATGCCGAAAGCCTGATCAATATCGACCTCAGCCCCGCCTCGGTCAAATCCGTCGAAGATATCATAATCAGTATTAAGGCGGCGGCGGCTACCACGCCGGCCGGCGCATGGATCAGGTGCGCCGGCTACAACGAGTTCTACCTGGCGGAGAAAAGGCATCCCACCCTGCGCGATCTCGACCGCGCCACGGCCGCTCACCCGGTAAAGCTGACGCACCGCAGCGGCCACGCCCACGTGCTCAACAGCGCAGCGCTGGCGCTGGCGGGCATCAGCGGCCGCAGCGAAGAGCCCACCGGCGGCATGATCGAGCGCGACCTGGAGACCGGCCAGCCCAACGGCCTGCTCTTCGGCATGGGCCCTTACCTGGCCGAAGTAATACCCCCGGTCGATGAAGCCGAGCTCGATAGGGCAGTGTCCCGCGCCGGCCGGACACTGCTGGGCCTGGGCATCACCACGGTGCAGGACGCTTCGCAGGGCAACGGGCCCGAGCGCTGGAACAGGTTCCTCAAGTGGAAGAGACGGGGCGTATTCCCGCCGCGCACCGTTATGATGTCTGGTGTTGAAGGGGCAAGGCGACTGAGCGCCGGACAACCGCTTAACAAATGCGACACGGGGCTGTTTAGAGGGGCGGTCAAGATCATGCTGGACGAGGTCAGGGGCAGCCTCAACCCTCCGCAGGATGAGCTCAACCGCCTGGTGCTCGAGATACAGCAGAGCGGTCGGCAGGCGGCCATCCACGCCGTGGAGGAGACTACAGTCGGGGCGGCCATCGCTGCCCTGGAATATGCCATGGAGAAATGCCCGCGCAATGGCAGCCGTCACCGTCTGGAGCACTGCTCGGTATGCACGCCCGAGGCGGCCCGTAAGCTATTAAGATTGGAGGTGGCCGTGGCCACCAACCCGGCCTTTATCTATTACAGCGGCGAACGCTACCTGGCCACTGCGCCTCGGGAGCAGCTAAGCCACCTCTACGCCATAAAGGACATGCTGAAGGCGGGACTGAGGGTGGCGGCAGGGTCGGACGCGCCGGTGGCCGGGCCCGACCCGCTCAAGGGCATCTACGCCGCCGTGACCCGGCTTGCTGAAAACGGGCGGCAGGTTGCGCCGTCTCAAGCCGTTTCAGCCCTGGAGGCTCTCAGATTGTACACGGCTGACGCCGCCTACTCGTGCTTCCTGGAAGGTAAATTGGGGAGCCTGTCGAAGGGCAAACTGGCCGACCTGGCGGTGCTGAACGGCGACCCGCTGCGCGTTGGTCCGGCGAAACTGAAAGACCTCAGTGTTGAGATGACCTTGATGGACGGTAAATTAGTCTATAGTAAGGGCGCCTAGGCGATAACGCCCTGTGAAACCAGCAGGTTGAAACGCTGCTCATCCATACCCAACAAGTCCAGGAAAACCCGCTGGTTGTCAGCCCCCAGCAGCGGCGCGGCGCTGACAAAGCGCGCCGGTGTGCCGCTCATCCTGATGGGATTGCCGTCGGCCCGTATTACGCCCAGGGCCGGGCGCCTCAACCCCACGAAGAAGCCCCGCTCGCAAAGCTGGGGATCGGCAGCCAGGTCCGAGGCATCGTTGACGGCCGCGGCCGGCACACCCACCTCCTGCAGCATATGAAACACCTCCTGATTGGTGTGGGCGGACGTCCATTCCCCGATCAGAAGGTCCAGCTCCTCCGCGTTTTCTAAACGTCCCGGGAGGTCCGCGAATTTCTGCTCCCGCGCCCACACGGGATCGCCCATGGCGCGGCATAGCGACCGCCATTCGTCTTCGTCGTAGACCGTGATCACGCACCAGCGATCGTCTCCCCTGCAGGGATAACACCCGTACGGCGCGGCGGGCTGCCGGGAGGGGCTGTTGCCCTGCGGGCCGGCGGCGCGGCCGCCGAGGGATAGGCTGATCAGCTCCGGCCCGAGCGTGCTGCAGGCGGCCTCAAGCTCGGAAATCTCGATATACTCACCACATCCGTGGGAATTCCTGCGGCGCAACGCGGAAAGTGCCGCCAGCGCCGCGTAGAGGCCGGAAATGTGGTCGGCAAGGGCGAACCCGATGCCGTTGGGCCTGCCCTCCCGGTACGAAGATAGCCTTGTCAGCCCGGACAGCGCCTGCACGGTCGGTCCCAGCGCGGCACAGTCCTGCCAGGGCCCGCCGCGGCCGAATCCCGAGAGGCTGACCATCACCAGGCCGGGGTTAGCCTCCTTCAAGCGCGCGTAATCCAGCCCCCAGTTACGCATCACGCGCGGCGTAAAGTTCTCCATGACGATGTCGCATTTCTTAACCAGATCGATAACGACCTCCCTGGCCTCAACCTTGCCCAGGTCCAATGTCACGCCCAGCTTATTGCGGTTCCAGGTGGTGAAATATCCCGTTTGATTGTCCTCTGCCCCGGTCGCAGTGTGCTTCGACTGCACTTTGATCACCTCTGCGCCGAAGTCGGCCAGCAGGCGCGTGGCATAGGGCCCGGCCAGCATCCAGGTGAAATCAAGAACCCGTATCCCCTGTAGGGGCGTACCTTCAGGTGCGCCCGATGTGGGCGGGGTTGAAAACCCGCCCCTGCTAATTCCATGATCACCATGCAGGGGCGTACCTTCAGGTGCGCCCGCAGATTGTATTAAATTCTCTACTTCCCCGTCATGCTCACCAATGAAAGGCGCCCGCCGCCATTCATAGTTGGGTGTGCCGGGAAAGACGATGACAGGCCGCGTGACCTCGAACCCCTGCTCCGCCAGCGGGTGGTCGGCCGGCAAGAAGTATTTCCTGGCCCGCAGCTGTACGTTCTGCGCCACGTCCTTTATCGAGCTAACCGGCGCCCAGGGAAATCGCATGTCCTGTCCCAGCTTGAATAGTTCGGCGCTGCCGTGCTGGCAGGTCCAGAAGGTCAGCGCCTCCTGTATGTCCTCGATATGCAGCCTGCGGTAACTCTCATCACCCCAGGCAGGCTGACCGAATTCGGCGGCCATGTCGCGCCGTCCGAGCAGCTCCACCAGCGTGTCCCACTCGCGGTTGAAGGTCAGAAAGATATAGCCGTCGCGGCAGGGGAAGAGGTCGGCCACCCCGTTCCATTGCAGGCTGCCCTGCCGGCGGGGGACCACGTTATCGTGGAAATACTGCACCATGACGTGTTCGAGGGCTGCGGCGCCGGCCTCCTGCAGCGATATATCGATGTGCTGTCCCTTCCCCGTCAGGTCCCGCCAGCGCAGCGCCATCAGTATGCCGCATGCGGCAAAGAGCGAGGCCAGATAATAGGGCTGCTCGCCGTAGGGTTGCAGCGGCTGCTTGCCGGTCGATCCGCAGACGTACATCTGACCGCCCGCAGCGGACGCAGCCAACCCGCAGGATTTGTAGCTGCTGTAAGGCCCGGACTGCCCGAATCCGCTGACCGAGGCCATGACCAGCCCCGGGTTAAGACGGCTGAACGGCTCATAGCCGAGACCGGACGCGGCAAGGAAGCCGGGCGGGTAAGACTCGACCACCACATCGCAAGATTGAGCCAGTTTCAGGATGCGCTCCCGACCCGGCGGGGCGGACGGATCAACATTTATGCCGAGCTTGCCGGCATTGTCGTACCAGAAAGAAAGGCTGCGTTCAGGCCCGGGTTCGCCGGCCAGGAAAGGCCCGGCCCGGCGCGCAACGCTACCTCCCGGCGGCTCCGCCAGTAAAACCTCGGCCCCCAGGTCTGAGAGCAGCCTGCAGCATAGCCCGGTCCAGCGGCCGGACAGCTCAAGGACGCGTATGCCGGACAGCGGTTGCGGATATAGGCGGGGGTGGGACATGATGCCCTAATTATGTCATTGAGCACCCGGCGAAGCAATGACTGAATTGTAGGGGCGTACCTTCAGGTGCGCCCGCACGTTCATGCGGATTTAAAAACCCGCCCCTATAGAATATTATCAGTCGGAGGAGGGGAGGGCCTTGGGCTTCTGCAACTCCATCTCTTTGCCGTCGCAGGTTATGGCGCCTTCCCCGGCCTTGGTGCAAAGCACCTCGGTCCCGCAGACCTCGCACTTGAATCTCTTACCAAGCTGATTTGCCATGTTATCTCTCCTGTAAAGGTTGAAATACTCTTACTTCTTCTGTTCCATGGGCTGTCCACAGCAGGTTACCTGCCCGTTGCCGCCCTTGGTCACGATGAACTCGGAGCCGCATTTGCTGCAAATATATTTCTTGCCGATCTGGTTGGCCATTGTAAATCCCTCCGGACTATTATTTTAGTCTCAATTTAGACTTCATGCAAACAGAACTACAGCTCCATCTCGTGGAAATCATCCGCCACTATCAATTTAGCTGCTGTCATCTTCTGCACATCCTCCACTGTGATGCCGGGTATCGCTTCTTTGAGCACCAAGCCTTTGGGCGTGACCTCGATGAGAGCATAGTTGGTAACGATCACGTCCACGCACTCTTTAGCCGTCAGCGGGTAGGCGCACGCCTCCAGTATCTTGGGCTCACCTGTTAGGGTGAAGTGCTCCATGGCAACGATCAATTTAACAGCGCCCACTGCGAGGTCCATCGAGCCGCCGATATTGCCGGTCTTGCCCAGGCCGCGGGCCGGGTTGTTCCAACCGGCCAGATCGCCTTTGGCCGAAACCTGTAGCGCGCCCAGCACCGCCACATCCATACGCCCGCCGCGGATCATGGCAAACGAAGTCTCCACATTAAAATAACTGCTCCCCGGCAACTCATGGATAAACTGACAGCTGGCGTTGATACGGTCCTGGTCCTGTTCCCCTTCCTCTGCAAGTGGCCCGCATTTGAGTATGCCGATCTCAGACTGGATGATGACATCCCGTCCCTCAATCCAGTTGGAGACCAGCGTGGGAATGCCGATGCCCAGGTTCACATATGCCCCGTCCTCAAGCATATTGGCTATGCGCAGGGCGATCATCTCTCGCTCCAGCGGAGGCATCTCAGGTACGACAACTTTACTCATCTTACTCATATCAAACTCCGCACTATAGAATCTTATACGGACACCTGGTAAAAATCAGGTCTCCCGATCTCCACCACTCGTTTAACGAATATCCCGGGTGTATGGATACAGTTGGGATCGAGTTCCCCGACCTCCACCAGCGTCTCCACCTCGGCGACGGTCACCCTGCCAGCCATGGCCATGGCATTGTTATAATTCTGCGCTGTGAAGCGGTATATAAGGTTACCCTCGCGGTCGCCCTTCCAGGCATGCACGAAGGCATAATCCACCGGCAGCGCCAGCTCCAGCAGGTATTCAACACCGTCGAACACCTTTACCTCTTTACCTTCCGCGACCACCGTCCCGACACCCGTCGGCGTGTAAAATCCGGGTATGCCGGCTCCGGCGCAGCGCAGCTTCTCGACAAAGGTGCCTATGGGATATATCTCAAGCTCGATCTTGCCGCTGCGCACCGCCTGCTCGAAGGGGTGCTGGGCGCCCTTGGTGGCCGAGCGCGGGAAGGGATAGTTACATATGGCTTTTTTTATCTGGCCGTTGGTGACCAGTTCGAGCATCTCCTCATTGCCGGTCCCCACCTGCTGCACGACTACCGTGAGGTCTTTTACCCCCTTTTTGGCCAGAGCCTGCGTCAGCGCCGTTGGCTTGCCCGCGGTGAAAAAACTGCCAAAGGCGATGACGGCGCCGTCCGGTATGTCTTCAATAGCCGATTCGGCTGATGTATAGCTCTTGTCCATTGTTTACCGCCTGTATATTAAGATTATTTTCTGCACATTATATCATTACTTGGCTTGGCCAAGCGCGTTGACCAAAGGTATTATCTTTATATCATTATAACCTTGTGCCTCATTTTTGTCGATGATGGCCTGCTTCTGCAATCCATACAGAGCCGATTTTTGTGGATCTATGCCAATACTTGCCTTCTCCAGCGCCGTTAGCCTGAGCAGGTCCTGCTCCGGGTATCTGGCAGTTACTCCATCGAGGAGACTCACTGCTTTTTCCATATCCTTTTCCCAATAGGCCGCCATGCCCGCATACATCCGGTATTCTGAATTGGACGGGTTCATGGCGTAGGCCTTCCGGGCATATTCCGCAAAAATCTCCGGCTTGAATAGTCTGAAGGCCTTGTAGGCAACCAGGAATTGAACGTTGGCATCGTCTTTATATTGCCCGGCCAGGTCGATGAAAGCCTCAAGCTTCTCTGCTCCGCTTATCAACCGGTTCTCTATCTGGGCCGCCTTTTCTATCACCGGCTCGATCGGCACAGCCGGCATAAAAAGCTCCGGCTGCCTGGAGAAATCGTCATAGAAATGATAGATATCCTGGCGCGCCGCATAGTACGGCCCGACCGCCATATAAAAGCCATCGCTTTTGGTATCGAAAATCATCATCTGCGAAGCTGCCCAGTTGCATACCGGGCGCTTGGTGCCGCACCATGAGTAATCCGTGCCGTCCGGACCGGTCTGGGCGCGTACAAATTCGACCACATCTTCAATCGCATATACAGGCTTTTGCGGACAGGTGGATGCCACCGCTTCTCTGTCGATATTGCTGTTGCCGACATTCACCGAGGCTATTTGTTGTTTTGCCAGCCCGGGATCGTAAATCCGGTTAAAATTCCATAGCAGGGAATCCATTAGCTCGTTTTTCACCCAGGCCGTGGGGGTCAACTGAACCACTGCGCCGCGGCCTGCGCGCAGGTCGCTCCAGACACAGCCGTAAGCGCCTATGGTGTGGTACTTGTCGAAATATGGGTAAATCTGGTCCAGCGTCGACGCCTCCTCCATCACCGCGCGTATCAAATACGGCAGAGAATAGCCATTGGGATCCGGTTTCTTAACATACAGGGTCTCTTCACCGAAGGTTAAGCCCTTATCGTTGTAGCCCGTTTCCACCCCCATATACAGGGGCTGGTCCATATGGGTTACGATGTTGGCCCCCTTTGCTTTATACCGGACGACAACCGTCATCTTGGCAAGCTCTTCGCCACCGAAGGCGGCAGTGTCATTATTGCGGCCCTGTATGATTGAGCCATCGGGACCCCGCATAAGCACGCCGGTGCAGCCTATCCCCATCCCGACATCGTAGAATAGACAGCAGGATATGACTGTATCATAGGGTAAGCCGGAGCCGTCCGAAACACCCTTCATCTCATCCTGGTATCTCTGCGGCAGAGAGGCGGCTAACTGGCGGGACTGGTATTTAATCAATCCAACCAGCGCAGGGTAGGGTACACCCATCTCATCTGCGTTCCATTTAAGGATCTTGGTCATTGAATCCATGCCATTCACAATTTCCGGCCGCAGTAACACGCCGTACTGAAGGCCCATCTCATAATAATCTCCGGACACCTCGAGCATGGGCACGATACCGGGATAGCGGTAGATTACGCCCTCGCGGAAGGTCGACTTAACCCCTGACATCGCGACCTGCTTCTCATACGCCGTCTCTTTAATATTGCCGGGAAAGGCGATTAAATCTGCGATGTAGACCGCCAGGACGACGACTAATACCGCTACTACGCCCAGGACGCTCCAGAGTATTGTCCGTTTAGTCTGCTTCTTCATTTGATTCATCCTCCAGCGCGTGCTCTACAGTCCCAATAACTTCGCCGCATTCAGTCCCAGCCATTTCTCCTTGACCTTGTCCTTGAGCGGCAGGGCTTTTAGCTCATCGATGCAGCGCTGCCAGGGAATCATGTCGTCGGTGGCGAAGAGCACGCGGTCCTGCAACAGGCTGTTGCCGTAAACCATCAGCGGCTCCCAGCCGGTGCCGGGGGTGCCGATGTACTTGGGGGCTACCGCGCCGATTTCGATATATACATTCTTGTGTTTCCAGGCCACGGCTACCAGTTCGTTCACCCATGGCCAGCCGCCGTGATTGGCAACGATCTTGAGATCAGGAAAATCACAGGCTATATGATCAATATATATGGGACGGCTGAAATCGATGCTACGGTCGATGGTGAAATTTATGGAGGAATGGATGGTCACAGGTATTCCCAACTCCTGGCACTTGGCATAGACAGGATAAAGCCTGCGGTCATTGGGATACATACGCTGCGCCCAGGTCTGGAAGTTGACCCCGCTGAAACCGCGCTCCTTGACCTCCCGCTCAACTACTTTGACCATGTCATCATCTTCCAGAGCATTGACGGTCAGGTAATACCGCGGGAACTTCCTGGGATACTTTTTAGCTATTTTGTAGGTGGCATCATTCAGCTTCCTGTAATCGCCGAGCGCCCATTCCGCCTGCAGTACCGCGCAGTCGACACCTGCAGCGTCCATGGCCTTGACCATGCTCTCGGCAGTTACATCGTACATTGCAGAAACTTCATACGCAGACTCGGCATAGCCCCGCATAAAGCTGGTCAGGAATAAGTGTTTGGCTTCCTCGACATCATCAACCCATTCACGTATAGGTACAGTGACCCGGAAATCTATGATCATCTCGCTGCTCCTCGCTTAATTATTTCTGCTTGGTCTTATCCAACGCCGCTTTAGCCCGCATAGCAGCTTCAATACCTGTTATGCAAAGCACCACGTCATGCGCCTCCATCTCCATCTGCTGCTCGTAGTCCTGGTAGGTCCCATAGTTGAGCTGGCGTTTAGCCAGTTTGATGGACAGCGAGGAATTGGCCGCGACCTTCTTAACAAGCTCCATAGCCACGGTGTCGAGGTCCGCCTGCGGCACCACGCGGTTGACCAGACCCCACTGCTCGGCCGTTTTGGCATCGATGCGCTCATTGGTGAAGGCCATCCACTTGGCCCTGCCTACACCGATCAGCAGGGGCAGCAGCTTGGTGCCGCAGTTGGTTATACCGGCGCCCACATTGGTCTCGGGGAAGCCAAACTTGGTGTCCTCGGCTGCAATACGTATATCGGCGCTCATAGCCCACTCGCAGCCGGCGCCCAGCGCGTATCCGTGGACGGCGGCCACTATGCATTTCTCCATATTCAGCATAATGCGCGTGGTGTCCTGCAGTACCTCCACGTAGCGCAATATGTCCCCCACCTGCATCCCCTGAGGGCTTTCAGAAAGGTCGTCCCCGGCGCAGAATGCCCGGCCCTCGCCTTTGATTATCACCCCCTTAACACCCGTATCCAGCGCCGCCTCGGCCAGGGCCTGGTGGAAATCCCTGGTCAACTGCACGTTGATGGCGTTCAGCACCTTGGGGCGGTTGAGCTTGATGACCGCTATACCATCGATTTTATCGTAGATTACCGTCTCGAATGTCATTGTTTCCCCTCCTTAGTTTTTCACTTGAGTTTCCAGGCGGGCGGCCTCTTTTCAAAGAAAGCCGTGATGCCCTCCCTGGTATCGTCCATCTTCAGGATAGGCCCGGTGATGGTTTTAAAAAATGCCAGACTATCTTCTAATGACATGTAGCGGGTCCTCTTATTGATCTCCTTACAGGCACACAATGCTACAGGGCCGTTGCCGCAGATCTTTTTGGCCAGGGTGGCGGCGGTGGGGATCAGATCGGACGGAGGGACCAGGCGGCTGACCAGTCCGACCCGGTATGCCTCCTGCGCGCTCAACCGGTCGCCGGTCATGAGCACCTCCATAGCTGTGGAGGCCGGTATCATGCGCGACAGCATGATCGAGGCGTAGGCATCAACCGTGTTCAGTTTCTGGTCCGGCGTGCCAAGCGACGCCTTCTCCGAGGCGATCCTGATGTCGCAGCACAGCGCAAGCGTGAACCCGGCGCCCAGGCAGTATCCGTTGACGGCGGCAATGAGCGGTTTCCTGATGTTGGCCAGCTGCCAGTCGTAATCGGCCTCCCAGTTCACGCCCAGATCGATGTGCTCGGGGTCTGTCAGGTCCGCCCCGGCGCAGAACGACCTGTCGCCAGCCCCGGTAACTATGCCGACGTAAAGGTCGTTATCGGCATCGAAGTCGTGCAGCGCCTTGATCAGCTGGCGGCTGAGCTCCACGCTCATGGTATTCAGCTTATCAGGACGGTTAAGCGTGAAATAAGCAATGTGGTCTTTTTTCTCGTAAATGAGAATCGACATCGTTTTCTCCTTGCCATAAGGCGGCCGGTCCGGATTTATCTCAGTCCCAGTGTAGGGGCGTACCTTCAGGCGCGCCCGCTATCGGGCGGGTCTGAAGACCCGCCCCTACGTTTAAGACTGTTACAGTATGACCTTTTTCTCCTTGAAGTTGCCGATATCCTCCCAGCTATATCCAAGCTCCAGCAGCACCTCCTCTGTGTGCTGGCCGAACTCGGGCGCGCCGAACGGCGTACGCTCGGGTGTGCCCTTGAGCTGGATGGGGCAGCGGATACCTTTAACCTTACCGTAGCCGAAATGATCGTACTCTATGATGTAACCGTTCTCCAGAGCCACCGGGTCTTTGATAACCTCGGTCGGGGTCTGCGCAGGCGCCCAGATCAGGCCGTTTTCATCAAATTTGGGTGCGAAGTAGTCACGCGGATGCTTTGCAAATTCGGCATCCAGCAGCTTGATTAACTCGCCGCTGGCCTTGCACCTGTCACCATGTGCTGGGTACTTGGTAAGCCAGTCTTCCCTGCCGACGCTTTTACACACACCCGGCCAGAAACGGTCGGTCTGAAGCATTTGGAACATAAACCACTTGTCGTCTTTGGCCGCATAACTGTTGTACAGCGGGTTGCCCACGGTGAATCTGGACTGCCTACCCAGTTCCATGTTGTAGACAAGCGCGCCCTGCACGTCGATGCCTGCCACCCACATCCCGTTGCCGTAAAGCGACAGCTCGACCAGTTGGCCTTTGCCGGTCTTCTCCCGGGAATAGAGCGCCAGGGAAATAGCGCCCAACGCGAAAACACCGGTGGTGTTGTCACCCATTGCGCCTCGCAGAGGGACGGCCGGGGTGCCCGGCTCACCCATGGTGGACATGATGCCCGACCGCGTCCAGAAGGCTGTCTCATCGAAAGCCTGCCAGTCGGCGCCCGGGCCTTTAGAGCCATAGCCGGTGATATTACAGTAGACCAGGCGCGGATTGAGCTTGTTGAGAGTATCGTAATCCATCTTGGCACGCTTGAGAGTGGAGGGCCGCAGGTTGGCTACGAAGACGTCGGCCTTCTCGATCATTTTGTGCATGATCTTGCGGCTCTCTTCCTGCTTGAGGTCTAGCGTGATGCAGCGCTTGCTGCGGTTGGCCATCTCCCACATCCAGTTATACCCGATATCGAGCTCCGCAGGCAGTACGCCCGATGAGAACATCGCCCTTAACGGGTCGCCCTCGACCGGCTCCACTCTGACCACATCTGCGCCGTGCTCGCCCAGCCACATACCGCAGGTGGGACCGGCAAACCAGGTGGAAAGCTCCACCACCTTTATACCATCCAGTGCTGATGCCATGGTAATCCTCCTCTGACTTTTGTATTTTTCAGTATCTGATGCCCGGCAGTTTTGCCGTCTATGTGGTAGGACCAGTTTTTCAATTCAAACATGACACCGCTGCCGGGACCCGGATAATCCTCTTGAAAGAATCCGCCGGGCCCCGGTCACTAGCATATTCAATTACCGTATTTTCACCAACGGGACTACCCCGTTCACGATATCGAAAGCTTCTCTTCCGCTTCCGCCAGCGTCGCATCAGCGACCTTTGTCAGGTTGGCGTTCAGGTCCACACCCTTGCCCTTAAGGTACGCTTTGCGCAAAAAGAAATAAATGATGCCCAGGACAAGGACCGCGATAAATACGAAGACAGTCCAGGGTATCAGGGTCGGGTTGCCCTCTTTATCCATCGTATCCAGTAGTATGCCCATAAGGAGGATAACGCCTGATGTTATCACGGCGCCCAGGAAGGTGAACCAGCGCCAGAAACCGTTGAACTTAAAGATGGATTTCTTGTACAGCTCAGGTAATTTTTTAGGTATCTTCAGCACGCACCATGCCAGCACGACCTGGATCACCATGAGGGCCAGCACGGCTGCCAGCGCGTACTTGTCAATGGTAGCCGCCGCCAGAATGCCCAGGACCTCCAGTATGGTGATTACTAATATGGCCAGACCGGGTGACTTGAACTTGGGATTGAGGCGCGCCAGTGCCTTGGGGAAGAGCCCATCACGCCCCCAAGCCATGAGGTCGCGCGCCGCCGACCAGGTGAGCGCGTTGACAGTGGTGAGCATGGCGCCCATGGCCGCGATGAAGATGATCCAGATGCCCCAGCCAGGCATCAGATTGCCCGCGCCGATCATAATGGCAGGGGTGCCGGCCTTGACGACCGCTTCCGCACCCATGGATCCAACCAGCGCAAACGGCTGCCAGGCATAAAGCGCCAGTACGATAATGAACGCGATGATCAGGGCCAGAGGCAGGTTGCGGCGCGGGTTCTTGACCTCACCGCCGATGTCTGCCAGCGCCACCAATCCGGCCCACGAGAAGCTGGCCAGCACTACGGCCACGATGAACATCATGGCGCCGCCCGTGAACATGGGTACCATGTTCACCGGGTTGTAGTTGGCTGATCCGGCGATGCCGAATATTATCATACCGATCACGAAAAGCAGGAACATGATGGCCTGCGCCACTGCGGCGATCCCAACACCAAGGTAGTTGATCAGGGAAAAGAACAGTACAATGATGATAGGGAGGATGAGGGGGTTGATGGTGAAGGCCGGGGTGAAGGACTGTATGAACGCAGTAACGTACGAACCGAACCCAACCGCGACAAGGATGTTGGATGTAACCAGCGATAATACCGCCGCAAACGAGATGATTGCGCCCCAGAATGGATTGGCCACCCTGGTCACAGTCACATAGTTGGCGCCTGTCACCGGCAGTGTTCCGGTCAGCTGCATCTCCACCAGCACGATGAAGAGGGCGGGTATGGCGGCCGCGGCATAGGCCAGGTAAACGCTCGGCCCGGTCATACCCACCAGCGTAGGCACCAGCACAAAGATGGAGGCGCCCACCACAAGGCCTGTAATCATCGCCACCGCCTCAAACAACCCAACCCTTCTCTGCATAATTTCGGGTTTTTGTTCTGCCAATTTCAACCTCCGTTAAGAAAATAATTTATTGAAAACCATAATCAACCGATTGCAATTTTATTGATTCCTGCGCACCTCCTTGTCAAGTTCCTCTATGATCTCATACTGCCGTTAGATAATCCGTGCAGGATGAATTCAATCTGCTTCTGAATATACTGCTCTGGCGTGTATCGCCGGCCCAGCCACCAGCGACGAAAAGCCCACATATCACCCAGTACGATTATATTGTGCGCCGCCAGCGCTGCGTCCTCTACCTTGTAAATGCCCTCCCGGCGCCCGAGCTCGATCAACTTCTCAAATAATGCGGCGAGTACCATATCGTTTTCCATCAGTCGCTTCCTCTGATCGGGCGGCAGGTTCCTGGTTTCCTGGTGCCAGAAAAGTACTATGCTCTGCGCCTCGTTGGTATATTCGAAGTAGAGCCTTAGTGCTCGCCTCATAGCTTCCCCCGCCGGCAGTTTGGCCAGCGCTTCGGTGGTCATCCTGACAAATTCGTTTGTGCCCTGCACAGCAAAATCGAGAAAGGCCGTGATGATATCATCCTTGGACTTAAAATAATGATACAGTGTCCCCACCGTCATGCCACTGGCCTCCGCTATATCCCGGACACCGGTATTCAAGGTGCCCTTCCTGATAAAAAGCCCGGCGGCAGCCTTGACTATCTCCCACTTTTTGTGACCGGCCCGCTGCCCGAGCTTATCCGCCACCTCGCTGTAGCTTCCCAACATATCCAGCTCTTTACTCGTCATTTATACGTCACCTGCCGTCACTCTATCAAGCGCTCGATAGACAGGCTAATTGTAAAATACAGCGAGTATTCTGTCAATAGGTTATTTTACGTATATTTGGATAGCAACATGAGGGTATGGAAAACGCCCTGCCGGGGACGGCGGCTGTATCAAGAGCCACACGACGGCAGGGCGTTTATTGCCTGCTATAAGCGCAGATTATTTTTAAAACGGGCTTAGGCCGACAGCTTCTCCTCAGCCTCCGCCAGGGTGGCATCGGCCACTTTTCGCATATTCCCGTCGAGGTCCACACCTTTGCCTTTGAGATAGGCCCTGCGTGCAATGTACCAGATTGTTCCGAGCAACAGAGAGCCTATAAATATCAGCACTACCCAGGGGAACCTGGTCGGGTCGCCGTTTTCATCCATCATGTCGAGCAAAATGCCCGACAGCAGTATGATGCCGGATGTAACCAGTGCGCCGACATAGGTAAACCAGCGCCAGAAGTCATTGAATTTGAACAAGGATTTCTTGTACAGGTCCGGCATCTTTTTCGGGATGCGGAATACGCACCAGGCCAGAATGATCGTAATCAAGCTGGAGGCCAGCACGGAGGCCAGGGCATATTTATCGATGGTGGCTGCGATCATCGCTCCCAGCACCTCAATGATGATAATGATCAGTATGGCTACGTCCGGCGTCTTGAATTTGCTCAGGTGTGCAACCGCTTTGGGGAACATGCCGTCGCGCGCCCAGGCCACCAGGTCACGGGAGGCCGACCAGGTCAGCGCGTTGATGGTCGTCACAATCGCGCCCAGGGCAGCGATAAAGATAATGTAGAGGCCCCAGCCCGGCAGCAACCTGCCCGCGTCTATCATGATGGCAGGATTGCCGATCTTGGCGACCTCCTGCCAGTCCATCGTTGCAACCAGCGACAGCGGCTGAAGGGCATACAGCACAAGTATGATCAGGAACGATATGATCAAAGCCAGCGGCAGATTCCGGCGGGGATTCTTGATCTCGCCGCCGATATCGGCCAGCGCCAGCAGGCCCGACCATACGTAGCTCGCCAGCACCACCGCCACGACAAACATGATAGTGCCCTTGGGAAATAACGGCGTCAGTTTGGCCGGATCGAAATTAGCCATACCGGTGATAGCGAAGACTATCATGCCAATCACAAACAGCAGGAAAAAGACTATTTGTAACCAGGCTGCAAGCGAAACACCGAAATAATTGACCAGTGCGAAAAGCACCAGTATGGCAATCGTCAATATCCTGCCGTCCATGGCAAAGGCAGGGTTAAATGACTGGACGAAGGCGATAAAATAGTCTGCAAAAATAACTGCGACCAGTATATTGGCGGCCAGCAGGGCCAGCACGGCGGAAAAGGATATTATGCCTCCCCAGAACGGCGAAAGAATCCTCGTTACCGTAACGTAGTTGGCGCCTGTCACCGGCAATGTGCCCGTTAGCTGAATCTCGAAAAGCACCACGAAAAGGGACGGGAGGCAGGCAACCATGAAAGCTATGAAAACGCCGGGTCCGGTCATGCCCGTAATCGTTGCCGTCATCCCGAAGATGCCCGCGCCGATAACCAGGCCGGTTATCATAGCTACGGTCTCAAACAACCCCACCTTCCTCTGCAAGATCTCAGGTTTGTTGTCCGCCAACTTCAACCTCCTTAATAATTAATCTGCTCCGCTATCTGACCACTAGAAGACGATTGCAGTTGTGGAAAGTTTAAACCCATCTCACACGGGTGTCAATTTGATCTGCTGCAGAGTTACTGATATAGCAATTATGCCCAGGGCCAGGTGAAGAGGATGCCCAGCACGATGCCCAGCATGGCCCCGGCGAAGACCTCCCACTTGGTATGGCCGATGATCTCGGCCAGCCGCTGGGTGAACTCTTTGTCGCCCCTGAAAAGCTCATCCAGCATCCTGTTGAGCATGCTGGACTGGAAGCCGACGGTGCGCCGCACGCCGGCGGCATCGTACATCACGATGAAAGCCACCGCCAGGGAGATGGCGAAGAGAGGTGAATCGAAACCGTACATCAGCCCGATGGTGGTGGCCAGCGCGGTCATGAGGGCCGAGTGCGCGCTGGGCATACCCCCCGGGCTCCACATTAAAGACAAATTGAATTGTCTCTTATGGACGAAATTTATCAGCACCTTGAGCGCCTGCGCCACGAACCACGCCACCAGCGGCACCCAGATGGCCTTCCAGGCTGATGTTCCGCCCACTGCCTGGCTCACCATCCAGTTCATACAGTCCCTTTCGCCCGGGGCCTCAACGTGGCGCCCGGCCTGTATTTAACCTGCAATGCCTTGACCGTCATCAGCAGGCCAAGCAGCAGAGGATAGATGATGAGCAGGTGGTAAGCTGTGAACGGCGGTGGCAGCGAGGGTGTGGCTATTAAAATCGGAGGCGCCGCGATATTTGACCATGGCAATGCCAGAAGTGTTGCACTGATGGCCACAAGGCCGATGCCGAAGCTTGAGCTTGAGTTTTTGATTATCAATGCCAGAAGACCGGCAACCGCAGCCCCGATCAGCGTGGGCACAGTGCAAATGCACACCAGCACGCCGCCCATAACCGTGGCGCCACGCCCGCCCTGGAACCTCAGGAAGATGGACCACTGGTGACTTACAATGGCCATTACACCCGCCAGCATGACCGTCAGCGGGCCGGCCTTCAGCCACTGGGCGATCAGCACCGCCAGCGCCGCCTTGCCGATATCCATGAATACCACGACAATAAAAGGCATCAGGCCTACCCTGCGGTAGACCGCAGCAGCGCTGATCTTGCCGTCCGGCTCATCCCTGATGTCTATTTTTCCTGCGAGCATTGCTACGATGAAAGCCGATGGCGTCGCACCCAGCAATAGGGCAACGGGGATGCAGAGCAGGCTGAGATCATCCATCATTTAAAGCTAAACCCGGCTTGTCTCAAGGCAGTATATCATAAAAAATAAGATCCCTGTCAGGATTCTACCCTGTGCGTCACGTCCAGGGTCAGGAAATCGCGCGCCTCCTTTGAGAGCGCCAGCCCGATGGACATGGCCAGCACCAGCAGGCCGCAGGTGGCATATATCACAGGTATATTCTTGTTGGCCATATCAGCGATCACGCCGGCAATGCCCATGCCGATGGGGGCCAGTCCGCTGGTCAGAGTGCCCAGCAGTCCGAAAACGCGTCCTCGTATCTCTGATGAAGCCGCCAGCTGGATAACTGTGGTGGTCTTGACGATGAATATGCCGGCCGTCAGTCCGATCACGGTAACGATGCCCAGCACCGTGAATGGCTGGGTTATGAATCCCACGATGCCCAGCGAGATTGAGGCGCTCAGCAGGCTAAGTATGATCAGGTTGCTCTGGGCCCTGCCGCGCACATTGACGCTGCCGGCAATCAGGTAGCCGACCACCGAGCCCAGTCCCACGGCGGCCAGCAGGTAGCCGTACCATGAGGCGTTCTGCTTGAGATAATCCTCCACGTAAAAGGGCAGCAGCAGCAGCATGGGCGCGATGGCCAGATGCAGCACCGCCGCCGCCAGGAAGAGTATACGCATGCCTTTCTCGTTCCACACATAAGCCAGGCCTTCCCTGGTATCCTTAATGAAGCTCTTCCAGGCTTCGCCAGATTTCTTCTCCGGCTCGACCGGCGGCTGAGGTATATTGATGAACGATTCACTGCCGGCCGCGTATAAGTAGGTGGCGCTGTTGATAAGAAAGAGCAGGGGCGCGCCGGTGATGCTGAAGATAAGGCCACCCAGACCCTGTCCCAGGAACATGGCCAGGAAGATGGCAAACTGGTTGAGCGAATTGGCTACATTGAGCTTTTCCTTGGGCACCAGGTCGGGTATGGCCGCGGACATGGCCGGTGTGAAGAAAGCGAAAATGATGGCGCCCAGTGTGGCCACGATGAACATCCATACGATATTGATAGCGCTGGCATGGGGAGTGAGGTAGACAAAGGAGAAGAACGCCAGGTTGCCCTGCGGATCGTTGGTGATCAGGCCGGTGGCCCAGATGAGGAAGAACATAAGAGCCGCAAGAGAGAATACCAGTATGCCCTGGATGAGGTCGCTGTAGACGATGATTTTCTTGCGTGAGAAACGGTCGGCGAAGGTGCCGCCCATGGGACCCATCAGCACCCCGGGCAGGGTGGAGAAAAGCATCATGGCACCCATCAGGCTGGCCGACTCGGTGGCCTGCTTGATATAAAAAAGCATACCCACGTTGAAGTAGCGCTGCCCGATCTGGCTGATGAGCTGACCCTGCCACAACAGCAGGAAGTTCTTATTCCATAGCCTGGCCGGCTCTTTGGTCGGCTGTAGATTATTCATTATCGGTTTGCCGATTTGGAAGTGCCCGATTTATCGCCGTATATTATACGGCATATGGAGCAATTGATTCTAACTATGTAGATGAATTAATCGGGGTCCTTGATTCCTGAAGTATGAATGACTATACCGGGTACACCACCAGATCTACCTGCGGCAGCAACCTTTGCACGTCAGCGTTTCGGCAATCGGCCGTAGCGGGGGTGAGGCAGACGGCGGCGGCGGCGGCGAAGCCCAGTCGCAGGCCGTCCTCGATTGACCTGCCCCCAGACAGGGCGGCAGCCAGTCCGGCCAGCACGGCGTCCCCAGCTCCGGCTGTGCTGACAACGGGTATCTTCAATACGGGAATGCTGTAAGCACGCCCGGGCAATACCGCCAGCGCGCCCTCGTTGCCCAGCGTGATGACCAGCGAAGTCCCGTACCCTGCCTGCAGCTCCCGGCCCGCTTTATAGGCTTCCTCAATAGTATTTACCGGGCTTCCGTAAAGCTCGGCGATCTCATCTATGTTGGGTTTGGCGACTGTGGGCCGGCTTTCCATGCCGGCCTTCAGGCCGGGACCGCTGACATCGAAGACTACGGGCAGGCCGGCTTCCCTGGCTTTCTTTACCAGTTCCGTGTAAATAGATACGTCCACCCCGGGAGGTACGGTGCCGCCGATGATAACACAGGAGGTCTTTTTCAAGGCGGCATTGAATTTCCTGCGGAATTTATCAAGATCACCAGCGCCGATCTGCAACCCGGGCTCGGTCAGCGTGCTCTGTCCCCGGCCTTCCCCACCGATGATAACGATATTGGTGCGCGTTTCACCCTCTACCCACACGAAATCCGTCCGGCAGCCGCGCCCCCGCAGCATCTTCTCCATCAACCTGCCGGGGCTGCCTGCGGCAAAGCCCAGCGCCCGACTACTGTAGCCGAGCTCCCCCAGTATCCAGGAAGCATCGGTACCCTTGCCGCCCATACCGGGAATGGCCTTCTCTGCCCGGATGGTGCGGTTCCAGGCAAAATCCCTGATCACGTAGGTGCGGTCGACGGCGGGGTTGAGCGTGACTGTCAGGATCATAGCCGGGGCTATTCGCCTTCCCCGCCTGAACTTTCCATCTGTCTGGCAAGATCGTGACGGGAGCGGGAAAGCATGTCCTCGTCGTTAAGCAGTACCTTGCCCATTATTATGCACCGGGCATTGACCTCGATCCGCTCAACCGCGTCCAGCACCGAGTACAGGTCCTTGCCTGCAGCGAACAGGCCGTGCCATGGCGCCATCACGGCGGCGGCCTGCCCGGCCATCCTGTTTTCCTGGCCGCATAGGGCTTTATATACATTCTCAGCCAGTTGCCTGTTCTGCGCCCCGCCGGGGGCATATTCGGCCAATTTGATCTCGCCGAATTTACAGGTATTTTCCAGCACGGGCGGAATGACTTGCCTGGCTGCGCAGAACACCATGATGTTGCGGGGATGGGCGTGTATGACTGCCTGGCACTGTGGATAGAAAGAATTGAGCAGTTTGAGGTGCACGGGGGCCTCGCGGGATATCTTGCCCTCGCCCTCCAGCAGGTTGCCCTGCAGGTCCAGCACCAGCACGTCCTCCGGCTTGAGCTGCCAGAATTTACGCGTGCCTGCGTAGCTGGGAGACATGGCGATTTTATCATCAACCCGCATGCTGATATTTCCGCCCGCCAGGTCGGTCAGGTTGCGCTCGAGCATGATCTTGCCGACTTGCGCGACCAGCTCGCGGGCCCGATACAACGATTTTTGTTCCATGATTTCCCGTCCTTCCAGGTTACATTATCCTATATTTTAAACGTCATTGCGAGGAACGTAGTAACGCCACAAAAATTTGACCTTATAACAATTGATTACATGCTTAATAGCAAACTTCACGGTAGTGACGATAAAAGAAAGGTCGAAAGCCATAACAGTCTGCTGTAATCTTTAGCAAGGTATTTAACGCCCGACCAAACACCAGTGTACGACCATCGGAATGTGCGATACGCCGTACTAAAAATCGAATAGTAAAGGTATCTGAGAATTATAATCGGTATATATGTTCATCCGAACATACGTATGCATTTTTAATTCGTTTCACATTTTCAATGTTGTTTTGGAAGACGCCGATGTGAAGATTATGTCGCTATCTGGCTTTTTGTTAGTTCTATCCTATTAGGACTTTTTACTCGCAATATACGCCACTGCGAATATAATCGCAATAGCAAGTAGGCTACCTACGATAATATCGCTTACAGTGAAAGACAAGAATATTGGTGTAGTAAAATCAGTAGATGGCATACCCGCCCCGATAACACCTGCCAGTACCAAAACAACAAAACAGACCACGATTAACCAAAATGCTGCCCAAATCAACATACTCACATTGCACCTCCGCCAAAAGATTGCATATACTCTATCATCGTATCAGTCTATGTCAACAAGATTCAATCCTTGTGATAGAATAAGGGTATGTGTAAATTCTTACAGTTACTGCGTACATACGTTAAGATTGTTTGGACTTACACCTTTGTAATTGTTGGAATATTGAGCCTTGTTTATGGATGTTACTTATTTTACAAAGTATCCAATGAGAAACCGCCAATGAATTTATCACCCGACCAGTTGTTTTTAATATGTGGCCTTGCAGTATTCACCATTGCTTCGGCTGTTGCTATAATTTGTGCCGGTGTACAGGCATATAAAGAACAAATGGGTTCGGTTTGCATTAGTACATTTAATAACAATCTCAATAAGCGAACTCAAGTACTGAATAAACGAATTAATAATTTAGAATGTCACTCCCAAATTGACCGATTAGAGGATAGAGTGAAAGAGTTGGAAAATGAGCGATCCCAAAAAAACAATCTTAAACCCAAATCTCTCGATGAACATAATCCAGACACTACTCGTTGACCGCACCCCGCATTTAGCTGCACCGGCGCTTAGAATCCGGCCGTTGTTGAAGGCCTCTCCGTTTTGGTACCAGCCGTAAAGTTAGTTTCACGAATCATAATCATATTTTTCGTTTTCATGGATTGATATTATAAAATTCAATTATCTAGTCTCAGGTGTTCCGTCCCTTGTTATTAGGTCCTATTTAATTGGAGGTGCTATTTTGGGGGCTGGATTAGCGAGTGTACTGTCTGAACTGGAACGAAAAACCTTGATGTATTGATTGTTTTGATCAGCAATATAGATATTGTTAAATCCGTCAATGCAAATACCAGCTGGGTGACTGAATTGATCATCGGCTTCGCCCCAAGCTCCCCATTTCGTTAGAAATTTGCCGTTACTATCGAATTTTTGTATACGCCCGTTAGCCATGTCAGCAACATAAATATTGTTGAGTTTGTCTGCTGCAATGTTCTCTGGCTCGTCGAATTTCCCATCGTCTGTACCTTTAGTGCCCCACTTGGTGAGAAATATGCCATTGCTATTAAACTTCTGTATACAATCGTTGTCTTTATCCGCAACATAAATATTATCAGAAGAATCAAATGCCAAATCATGTGGGTCGAAAGACTGTCCATTATCATTAGGACTCCATTTAGTGAGAAATCGCCCATTGTTATCAAACTTCTGGATACGTTTGTTCCTTCTATCTGCAATATAGATTTTCCCTTGGTTATCAATAGCAATGCCTGTTGGGCTATTAAATTGACCTGCATCCTGGCCAAAAGCACCCCATTTCATGCGAAATCTACCTTTACCATCAAATTTCTGAACACGGCTATTAAAACAATCCAAAACATATATGTTGCCGGTATTATCAACAGCAATGTCAATCGGGTAGGCAAATTGTCCTGGGCCATAGCCTGAAGAGCCCCATTTCAGGATAAATCGCCCGTTCTTATCAAATTTCTGGATTCGATCGTTGTTACTATCTACAACGTATATGTTGTCTGCGCTGTCAAGGGCGATTCCTTCTGGAAATCTAAATTGACCATCACCTTCACCCCAAGTTCCCCATTTGAATAAGAACGAGGGCGGGGTCTCGATTATTGTCGGTAGCTCGTTTGTTATATTTGTTTCAATGCCGTTTGATGGGTTGACTTTAGTATGGTTATCAACAACAACTGGTGGGGTTGTCTGGGTGCTCGGTGTGCAATTAATAAGTCCTGGGATAACAATCAATATTGTAAGCATCAATACGAATATTATTCTAACCATGTTTCTGCCTCCCTTCATATCCACCTGCTAATTATTTACCATTGGATTGCGGTAATTTCTAGTATTTCGCCCATGCTACTCCATTTAAGCTTATATTCTGGAAAAACACTTTGTGGTATATAGGCATTTCCAACTTTTAAGTCTACTTTTGTATCCAAATCCCTCGGACATGCGTCTTTTGCGCATGATCCAGTATCGTCAATAAATATGACTCCCTGACCTATTACATCAAACGCGTTCAGAGCATGCCCACCTCCACTCGGATACTCTGAAGAAGGCCCCAAAATAATGCAAACAAACGCTGATTTTATTCCCGCCTTTTCCGCGTTATTATGGAGACTCTCAGCAAAGTCACCGCATATAAATTCCCCCTTTTCGTATTTGATTTTATCCGTATCATCTATTGTGAGGAAGTTTACTAATTCTTGCCATGTAGGATTGGTTGCATTTGGATTGTTTATTAGTAAAATATCGTGCCCATCACCGCCTTTAACATATCTATTTCCAACCCGAACATTTGCTTTTTCCACAAAAGGTGCTGGTTTCGTGGTAAATATCCCCATTTCTGATTTAGTTTCATTGCCTGCAATATCTTTTGAAATAACAATAAACTGATAAGTTTTATCTGCTAATAAGGGAGAGATTATTACTTCATGTGTACTCGACACATTTTTATTTAATTCTGTTGTGATCTTGTCGCTATAATCGATCCAATATTGTACTTGGTCGGTTGTTTCCTCATCAGTGTCCCATTTAATAGTTGCTTCGGTTTCGCTTATATTAGTGCATGAAATATTGTTTATTACAGGTGGTTGTTTGTCTTTGAGTCGTGCCAACATATTCGGGTCTTTAATCGTTAATTCGATTATCTCGTCAGCGCTTGCGAAGTAACCGACTTTTTTACCTGTGATTAGGCCTGTTTCATCAATAAAATATGCACAGGGAATCATAGTAGGTTTATATTTAGCAGTGATTTCGCCAGTGTCGTCAAAAGCAATTATATAAGGACAGGATAGTGTTTTTTGCCTAACTTTTTGCTTGTTTTCTGACGGCGAAATTACTATGAATTCATACTTTTGATATTGTACATATTCATATGCTTTTTCGATGAATTTTAGCTGGTATGTACTTGGCTCGGTAAGCGTCTTCATAAATACAATCATTAATTTATAGCCTTTGTACTTTTCCAGGCTAACTGTGTTGCCCTCTACAGTTTCCAGGGTAAAATCTGGTGCTAAGTATCCCGTTTTACTGCCTATAGGGGGCATTTTAAGCGTCTTGAATTGTAGTGCCTTGTTAATCTGTGCTACATTGCCATACGGATCTTTGGATAGAACTGATACGTAATAACTTGTATCTGGCTTTAAATCATCGATTTGTAGACTGTGCTCTGATGTTAAATCCATATTAGCCGCATTGACCGGAGTGGCGTTGTCTTCCGGTATGCAAATAACTTCACTTGTTGATTTCTCATTCGTGGTCCATTTTATTATTGCGGTAGCTGGCGTAATCTTAAAAATTGTAGGTTCAGTTATGATAGGCGGATTTCTATCTTGATTTCCAGTTAAGCATTTTGAATTATTTAGAAAGCATAATAATTCATTCTTATTGTTAAAAACTCCTGGCCTTATTGACTGGATTGCTCCGTTTGAATCAATTAGAATGCTTACCGGTGTTATCTTTTTCAAACAATATTTATTGAATATTTCATTTTCAGTATCAATTAGTACAGTATAAGAGTAATGATTATCACTCATGTATCGATCTATTTCAGTTTTTGAATCCGAGATATTTACCGTAATTATTTCCAGGTTTTCGGGCTTATCATTCTTAAGTAACTCGTCAATATAGGCCATATCTTGTATATCGAAGTGGCACGAGAGGGTCCATAGATTAATAAATACGTTTTTACCTCTGAGGGAATTTAAGCTAACGGAAGTACCGGTTGTCGATGGTAAAGCAAAATCGGGGGCAGCATCACCTATAGTCGGACATTTTCTAACCGCAGGTGTCTTTTTATCAAAAGGAGAAGATACGCCTTCTCCAGCAAACTCTCTTAACTCACCTTCATCCTGAAACGCACCAGCTTTTATATTTTTAACATTTCCATCGGGCCCAATAAGTATGGTGAGAGGTATAGCGTCGCGTATATTATATTGTTTGAAAATACTCCCTTTTATATCAAATAATATGGGAAAACTATATCTATTGTTATTGAGATATTCTTTGACACTAGATATTGAATCCTGATTATTAATCGTAAGGAATTTAATAATTTTGTCGTCGCTGGAATCGCTTAATCTTTGAATCCATGCTAGGTCACTTTTACAATAGGGGCAAGATATAGACCAAAGATATAAGACGACTTGTTTTCCGTGATAATCTTGAAGACTGACAGGTTGATTATTTAAATCTTGTAAAACGAAGTTGGGCGCCTGGTTCCCAATTGATGGAGCATGCTGAGTTTGTGAAATTTGTGCCCCTATTACGTTTACCAGAGCCCCAATACCAGCAATAAGACCCCAAATGATAAGGCCAATTATCGATAACGCAATCAGTACAAAGATTATTGAAGACCAACACCCACCTTTGCTGGTTACCGTTTTAATCGTAGCTTTTTTACCGGGGAAGAGGGTTATAGTTGGCGGTTCTTTAATAACGGGTGGTACTTGTATTGCTGAGGTCTCCTCAATAATAGTAGGTGCCAGTATTGCGGGCGACTTTTCAGCAATAGTAAGCGTTTGTATAGCGGGAGGTTCTTCAGGAATAGCGGGTGCTTGTTCAGTAGATGGTTCATCCTTGATAGGAGGTGTTTGTATATCGGGTTGCTCCTCAATATCAGCAAGGTTCTCGATATCTTTTGAACTTTTAGTATCGTGAATATCTTTAAGTATTTTAATGGCTGATTCTAATAGCTGTTTTTGCTTTGTGAGAGAAATTGATCGCTCACTAAATTCTTCGTTTGAATATTCGTTATTTTTGTATCTTGTCTCAATTATTTCTACTTCATTATCGATTTCGCCGCAATATTTTTCACATTCTTTGATACGTGCCGTAGCCTTAGATTTTAGATATGTTATATGTCTTTTTACCTTTCGAAGTTTTCCTCTGTATTCCTCAGCCCTCAATTTCTCTGATTCAAGATTTGCAGTGTTTTTAATAATATCTTCGTATTTCTCTTTATCCTTGTACCCATTAAGCATATGCTCCTTATATTCAGCAGCATAGCTTTGATATTTTTCGTCCCAGAATAAGTTAGTCACGTTTTTCACGTTGTGATAAAGATGCCCCTTACTTCTGCCTCCCTTCATGATCGATATTATAGACTATCTGTTGGGAATAACAATAACATACTGCGCTTGAATACAGGCTGGACGCGATCAAAAACTATGGCAATATAGCTCGCCTTGTCTCCAAATAAAAAGGCCCGCTTTTTAGACAGGCCTTTTTCGGTATCAGCAAGACAGGAAATGACTCAGAAATAGTACCGCATGGGCTAATAGAAGGATGAGATCTAAAACATTACGCCAGTTTGTGCTCTCCATCGAATTCTCTCCCAGAACACAAACTGTGTATGAAGGTAATTAGTTACCATATATTTGTTATAACACAATACTCGGCTAAAGCCAAATAAAAGAGCAGGCTTTCCCAGCGACCAGTTCTTCCATTGCTATGGCTAAGAAACCAGTTTTTTTATGGAGAGGCGGCGGCTTACTGCCCCCACTGATCCAAAAGCCTACTAGTCGGCTCTAGGAAGACTATAGCTCATGTTTTATGCTTACTCAAGGGGTCTTTTCATAATGCCCATAAATCTTCTGTGTTTTGGATCTGAACTTTTAATCTCTATGATTGTTGCTAATTCCAACCCTAATTTACCATGCTTGTTTAAAATATGCATTAATTCCTCTATTGTAAGGTGCGCAGTTAACTCATATTCCCATTTTATCATTCGATTCTCCTTTTGAGCTTCTATTGCTCCTCCTATTAAATGTATAGCTTGAATGATGGGGCAGTGTCAACAAAAATGCGCGAGAATTGCGACACCTTTTAGACGATCTTTTTGCGTTTAAACTATAGTTGCGCCACCGTTAGCAATAATTGACTTTCACCTGATAAGTTATTAGTGGATAGGTGAAGGTTAGTCATACACGTCACGTCTCCGAATCCAGAGATTGCTTAGCTTCCTGCCGCGCCTTAGGCTCGCAGCTTCGGTTCACCGCAACGACACGTAAAAAAGACGGGGTTTTGAGGGTTTCGGCATAACCCTATTGACGGATGGCCTTAACGCTTGAAAGAAACTCCTTCAATATAACTGGCAACGACAAAGGCAAAGAACGTAAAAATGAGGGAAATAACACCACCAACTATAAAATTTGTAGTCATTTCAGTCCATTCAGGTTCAGTATGTTGACCCAAAAGGAAAATAGCAAAGTTAGTCACGCTATGGAAATCAGCAAGAGTACCAAGGGCAAATAAAATGGTAGTAATTGATCCACCTACACCGACAACCCATTTCATGTATAAATCATATCAGGTCGATGATATGCCTATCAATAGAGTTATAATAGAACCTTTTTAAACCCACCCGCCCTTATTTATTATGTCTATAAATCGTCCATAGACGTCATCCCATCGCGCCGATTTCGCGGACCGGTAAGTAACAGTCTGTACCGATCGGCTGACAATCTCCCTTGCCTGCGACAGCGACCCGACCTCACCCAGCGCCATCAATTGCGCCATAAAGTTGCCCAGAGCAGTGGCCTCGGCCGGGCCGGCCACAACAGGGACGCCGACGGCCTCGGCCGTGAAGCGGTTCAGCAGCGTGTTTAGGGAGCCGCCGCCGATGATATGGATGCGGTCCAGCTTCCTGCCCAACACCTCCTGCAGCCGCTCAAAGGTGTAACGGTACTTGAGCGCCAGGGACTCCAGTATGCAGCGCACCACGGCGCCTTTTCCCGCGGTCGGCTTCTGACCTGTACGCCGGCAGTACTCATCAATGCGGGCAGGGAAATCGCCGGGCGTTAGAAACAGCCGGTCGTCGGTGTCTATAATTGCAGCGAATGGTTGCGCCTGCTCTGCCAGCGAGATAAGCTCTTCGAGAGTATCCCTCTGCCCGGCCCCCTCCCAGCCACGCATGCATTCCTGCAGCACCCAGAGGGCCTGAATATTCTTCCAGACCAGCCATGCGCCGCCCACCCCGCCGTAGCAGGTGAAATTGTGTTTCAGCCCTGCATTGTTGATGAGCGGCTCCTCTACCTCGGCCCCCAGCAGCGACCATGTGCCGGAGCTGAGGAAGGCAGAACCTTGGGAGGTGGAGTTTGTCCCTGCGGGCGCACCTGAAGGTACGCCCCTACTATAGGGTATAGCGACAGCAGCCGATGCTGTGTCGTGTGTTCCTACCGCGATTACAGGCAGGGCCGGAATGCCCAGTTCAGCGCACAGCCCCGGTTTCAGCATCCCCAGCCTTGTAGCAGGCTGAACAATGGGCGGCATGATCCGGGCGGGAATTTCAAGGGTCGCCAGCAGGGGCAGGCGCCAATCCCGCTTGCGTGGATCATAAAACTGCGTTGAGGTGGCGTTGGTGAATTCGCAACACCTCTCCCCACACAGCCAGTAGTTGAACAGGTCGGCAACCATCAGATAGGTGGAGGCGGACTCAAGCAGGGGAGATTTATCCAGCACCATGGAATAGAGCTGGAAGAGTGTATTGTGCTGCATGAACTGGACGCCCGTACTGTTGTAGATATCCTCCCGGGACATCCTCTGGAATGCCTTCTCCATGACGCCGTCGGTGCGGGGGTCGCGGTAGCTGTGGGGATCCTCCAGCAGGCTGCCATCGCTGCCCAGCAGGCAGAAGTCGTTGCCCCAGGCATCCAGCCCGATGGAATTCAGCCGTTCAGCCCTGCCGGCCGCCATCAACCCTTTCTTGACCTCCTCAAACAGCGTGTGCACGTCCCAATAGATATGCCCTTTCACCTGCAGCGGGCCGTTGGGGAAGCGGTATATCTGCCGCAGCCTGACCTTTGAGCCGTCGAAGCGCCCCAGCATGACCTTGCCTCCCGAGGCGCCCAGGTCTACAGCGGCACAGTTAATAGTCGTCTTCATGGCTTGTCCCGTGGACGACAGCGTTTTCCTGGCTCAGCGGAAGATGGCTTCCCGTATGGTCTTCATCGCTTTGGCCGGGTTGCCTTCCCGCATCATATTTTCAATGGTTGTTCCGCCCATGCGGTCCAGAGCGCGGCGCATCGTCTGTATCCACTCGATGCTCTCGCGTACCGCTTCCACCGTGTCCATGCGGGCCGGCCAGATATCCAGCGTGTAGTACCCATCGTAGCCCGTCTTATCTGCCCAGTATAGCCATTCGAGAGTGTCCAGGAAATGCACTGATCCCACGTTGAGGTCCCAGTCCCAATCGGGGCGCGTATCGTTGATGTGCAGCAGGAACAGGCGGTCCCCGAACATTTTGGCCAGGGCCAGCGACTCGGCGGCATTCTCGTAGGCCAGTATGGCATGCCCGATATCCAGTATCAGACCCACGTTGGGTCTTTTAATCGCATCGCAGAGCAGCAGCGATTTGGCAACCGTGGCGACGTAGCTGTGAACGCGCGGCTCCTTGAACTTGTACTCCAGCCCCAGCCTGACCGAGGGATCGTAGTCAGCCGCGTCCTGCAGTACCTCGATCATCGATCCCCAGGCCTTCAGGTATTCGGACTCGAAGGGGTAATCGTAGCCGTCCTGCCCCGGCCAGATATTGACCAGGTTGCCTCCCAACCTTTTCGTAATGTCGACGGCCCGGCGGATCTCGTCCCTGGCTTTTTCCACCACGGCCGGGTCCCGGCTGGATATCGATCCTTTGATAAACTCTTTCCGGCTGAAAAGGTTGGGCAGGACGTCGCAGCACTTGAGCCCGTGCTTATCCATATAGCCTTTTATCTCGCCGGCGTTCTCATCCGTGATGTCTCTTCCGTGGACGAACTCCAGCCCGGTTACGCCGGACGCGGCGGCCAGCGCAAACATCTCCGCGGGCGAACGGTCCTCCTTATAGCCGGGCATAAAACGGTCGCCCGGGTTGCCCAGGGCTGAGAAGGCGACTGCGAAACTGATATCCTTCTTCATTTAGTTCCCCTGTTGCTTATGCCCGCGCCCTCTCTATCTCAGCCCTCTCCTTTAGCTGATTGCGCAGGTCCTGAAGGTCTTTGGGCACCAGGTAAGCAGCAATGGAAATAAAGATAAAACACAGGGTCCAGGCAGATACGCAGATGATCAGGATAGCATCCTGCAGGGATGAAGTGTCGGCGATAATGCCGGCCATCAGCGGCGCAATGGATGAGCCGATCTGCTCGAAGAAGTTTTGCAGGGCGTTGGCCGTGCTGCGCACCTCGGGCAGCGTCATGTCATAGATGGTAGTCACCACGTTGGGCGAGGCAAAGGGCATAAAGATACAGGTGAAGGCCAGCAGGAAACCGAACAGGTAAATCTGGTCATACGGCACCATAATGGCGAAGATCAGAAGCACCAGGGCGATAAGGATGCCTGCCGCGCTGACCAACAGGCGGCCGCGCTGATTTCGCTTGAAGAAATAATCACCCAGTATACCGCCGATGGGGTAGCCCGCTGCCAGCATCAGCACAGCCACCACCATGGTGATGAGCACCGTGGTGGAATCGTATCCGCGCCCGGTCTCAAGGTAGCGGAAGAACCAGAAGGTCAGCACCTGCCAGGGGAAGACGCCGGTGAAGCAGTTGAGGAAAAGGAAAAGCAGCGACTTTTTCTTAAAAAGGCCCAGCGCGGTCTTCCAGTTGAACTTGTAATCTCCCTTCTGGTCAATGCCCTGCAATTCAGGCTCGGTACTGCCGCGCTGCGGCTCCTTTACGCCGAAGAAAATGACGATGGCCAGCACGAAGCCCACGGCGCCGGTGACGTAGAATACACCGCGCCAGCCGATGATGCTGCCCATAATGAGCGCCAGCACCATGCCGACCAGGTAGCCCAGCGGCTGCGCGATCTGCAGCAGCCCCATGATCTTGCCCCTTTCCTTGGGCTCGAAATAGTCGTTGGTTATGTTGTAAAGGCCCGGATAGCTGGAATCGGCAATGCCGGTGGATGAGCGGGTAACAATGAATAGCGGGAAGGTGCGCGCCGCCGCGCTCAGCCATGTTGTGGCGCCCCAGATCAGCGCCGCCAGCGCCAGCAGCTTGGTGCGGGCGAAGCGGTCATACAGATAACCCCACACGGGGTAAAGTATGGCGCCCACCAGCAGTGCGCCGGAGAAGACCAGCCCCATCTGCGCCTGGTTTATTTTGAACTCGTCCATGATGGGCGTGGTCAGCGGGCCGATAACCAGCCGCTCGGCCTGTTGGAACAACATGAAAGCGAAGAATGTCCCGAATACGAACCACGGATATTTGGACTTAGTCATGGAAGCGGTCCTCCTATTCCCACTGTATTTTTATCACGGCCTGGCCCCGGAAATCCAGGTCGAGCCTGTATATATCATCGTTTTCTTTTTCAAAGACCACTGCAGCAGTCCCGCAGCCTGCCGAAAGCAGCCTGCCCGGCAGGCTGAGCCAGAGCGAGCCCTGCGCCCTGCGCCCGAGGTCGACGGTCCCTATCTTCAGGGTCCTGCCAGCAACCTGCCAGGTCTCCAGTTCGCAGCCCTGTGTGATATGCAGTGTATCCCCCACAAGCGTGGGGCCATCTCCGGCACTGCAGATACGTAACAGCCGGCAGCCGTGGGACGGGATCCCGTCCAGTGCGACTGAGGCCGCCTGCTCAATTCTGTGGCTCTTTCGCCAGAAGTCAAAGATATGCGCCTTGTCCCCGGCCTTATATCCCAGCTTCTGAAGATCGAGGCTGCGTTCCGCTATATCCTGCCCCCAATTGAAGACGGCGACATCCTGCCAGTTCAGGCCGTTCTTTGTAACAGGCAATACATATAATTCGGCCATCTCCCGCTCCAGTAAATCACGTGGGCGGCCGGCCACCCCCAGCAGCGGCGTGAGCAGCGCCACCAGCTTCTGCCTCTCCACAGGCAGGCGCGTGAGGTCGTCGCTGCTTATCATCAGCCCACCGGACAGCCCCACCAGGCTGAGGTTGCTGATAACCTCGTCATCGCCCAGTGTCGTATCATAGTTGCGCACCATCAGGCAATCAGGGTCGTTCCACCACCATCGCTGGTGCAGCGTGCTCAAATTGAGGGTGTGCCTGATGTTGTTGCGCAACGCAGCGATGGATTTCTCACTCTTTATGATGGGAGTGGCCCACTTGACGCTCCACAGGAAGGGCGTCCAGCTGGGGGCGGTATCGGGGCCGATGCGCATGGCATCGACAATGCCAACCGCCGGCCCGAAGGGGCATCCGCAGCCCAGGAGGAAGGTCTCCTCACCTATACCGGCCCGTACGGCCTCCATGCCTTTGCGGAAGGCCTGCGCGCGTGTCATCTTCTTGTTTTGCCGCACGCCCGGTAGCGCGCCGGCATAAACGAAATCGGTTTTAACAAAGCCGTATCCCCACTTTCGGGCAATTGTATCCAGCAGTGAGCGGACGTGCTCCAGTACCACCGGCTGTGTTAGATCAAGGGCATGCCCGTAGAAGTCGTAGAAAAAGCCGCTGACCATGGGCTTGCCCTTCTTATCCTTGACCAGCCAGTCCGGATGCTGCCCGGCTATTTTAGAGCGCGGGTCAACCACGAAGGGCGCCAGCCACAATCCCGGAGTGTATCCCTTCTCCTTTATGCTGCCTGACAGGTGCTCCAGGCCGCGCGGAAACTTGGCGTTGCAGGTGGTCCAGTCGCCCCAGGCCGACTGGTAGCCGTCATCGAGCTGCACTATCTTGAATGGAATTGTCTCCCTGATGCTATCGATGGTATTAAGGTTGGCGATGAAGAGATCGGCCGTAATGGACTGGAAGAAATGATACCAGTGCGTCCACTGAGCCGGCGGGGGTACGGCCGGAACACGCGCCTTCATCTGCCTGGCCACGGCCTCCACGTAATCTGCTGCCGGGTCGGCGCAGGGCAGATCGATAATCTGGAGGTATCCCCACTCGGACTTGAATTTCTCACCGGGCTCCAACAGCACTCCGTCGGCCTGCGCAGTCAGCGTCAGCTCAGGAGCGCCTGCCCTGCAGTTGACGTGCAATATGCCGAACTGGTCGGCCGTTGAGGCGAATCCGGCCAGTATGGCCGACCGCTGGTCAGTCAGCAGCCCCCAGCCTTCGCCCCAGAATTCGCCCCGTCCCCTGCCTATGAGCAGAGCCGGGTTATACAGCATCTTGCCGATGAAGGGCCACATGATAGGTAATGAAGTCACGTCTCGTTCAGTGCCACGGCGCAGCCCCGAGTACACCCAATCATGCCAGCCCACCTTGAAGAAATTCAGCGGCCCGCCGCCGGCAAAATTTACACTCCCGCCGCCGGCAGCCTCAGCCTGCAGCAGGCGGATATCTTGCAGGTAGATATCCCCGCGGCTTCCATTGGTTATCTCCAGGCGAAGCAAAAGGAAAGGCCGGTCGTCATACAGGTTGACCAGATATGTTAGCTCAAGACCGTCCGGACGTCCGGCGCTGGTAAAGCGGTACTGCCTGCCTTTGCCATGGACATCTTCCAGCGGTTCACTGGCGCTTGTGACCGTCCCTCCTGTAAAGCCGGCCGTCAATTTTTTACCTCCGGGATTTGTATAGCTGATCCCTATAAGCGCATCGGCAACCGAGGGGGCGTCATTATCGGGGCGGGACACGCTGATCCTCCCGCTTCGCACATTGAAAGAGCCACTCCAGAACCTGTTTTCGATCTTTTGTCTATCTTCCATCGCTATCTGCCTTATATCATAATTTCTATCAGCGCCGCGGAGTGACCCTGATGCTATGCGCCTCGCGGTCGTGGGTATGCTTATAGATCAGCAACTGGTTGTCAGCGTCCCGCACGCTTGAGCCGTCCGACAGCTTGACCTCGTACCCCTTCGGATACTGATAATCGGGGATAAAAATTTCAGTCGGCTTATCAATAGTCGAATCGTGGCGGAACTCGAACTCGAAGATGCGCCTTTTGATATCGAAGGAGATGCGCAACGGCTTGCCGGCCGCAGCGCGGGGATACGGCCTGACCACAGCCTGCAGAGCCCGGCCTCCTGAATCGATATCGGCAGGGTCCGTCCGCTGGTCCAGGCCGTAGATGGAGAAGTCCTCCATGTTCCAGTGGTCGCCGTATTTATTGTCATTGAAAGCGTCATAGGTCCAGAGGTTGTAGCTGAGTAGGTTGGCATCCAGTGCCTTAAAGAGGCGGTCCCATTCCTTTACATGCGCGCTGAAATCGCCCGTCCGGTAGGCTTCCTTCTTATTTAAGTCGTAGCAGATGCCTATTTCGCCGATAACCGTCGGCACGCCGCCGCACAGGCCGTTTCCCAGCTCCTTGATGCGCCGCATCTGGTCGTTAAATGACTTCTGCACCGTGCCCGGGGCTCCAATCACGGGCTTGCCGGTCAGCTTGTCGTTGCCCACCAGCGCGTTGGGGAAGAAGTGGTAGGACTTGGTAATCCAGTGCACATCGTCATACCAGTGAGGTTTATAAACAAAGTGCTTGCTATTGTCAATGCCCAGGGGCGGCGGGTCATAGTCCACATTAGGAGGCGTGAGGAGTATCATCGCGTCGGGATCGACCGTGTGAATCGTATCGGCAAAGCTATCGAAATAAGGCTTCTGGTAGTCGCTGGTAAAATTGATTGCCCTTCCGTTCCTGACAGAGAAATAGTCCGGTTGCAGCAGCACAGGTTTGCCCGCCTTATCGAGGTCCCATACACCATTGGCCTTCCAGACGCAGTCCCGGCCCTCTTTCCAGGCCTTTACACCCCGGGTATTGAGCAGTCTGGCGCCGAGTTGTTTGGGCAAGAAGGCTTTCCAGACTTCCACCTCCTGTGTTATGCCGGCGCCCAGCAGCATACCCTGGAAGGCTGTGGGGGATTCGCCTTTCTTATAGTGATACCAGCCTGTAGAATTAAGGTCACGGCAGGCTATGTAACCGCGGAAGGGTTCGTTCATCGTGTCGTAACCCAGCACGGCAGGCAGGCCTTTCAGCCTTTGCGCCACTTTTTTATAGGCGTCCAGAAGATGCCCCTGCAGGTATTCCTGCACGGGTTGGCCTTCTACCTTTGTAGCCGGCGCGAAGTCGTTGCCGCCGAAAAAGAGGGTGAACATGGTCGCCGCTGCCATTTTGAACCCGTTAGTAGCCCAGATCTGGGGTACGTAATCTGCGCCGTATTCCTGGTGTGTGATGGCGGCCCCGCACTCCTTGAATTTGGTGATATCAAGGCCGACTGTATCGAATGTCCAGCCCGGTGCGCCGCAGCCTCCTGTGAAGCGGCTCCAGACGTCCTGGCGGGTGTCGATATACAGCAGCATGCCGTGTTCGCCGGCCTTGCAGACTATTGAATACAGGTAATCAAGATACTCCTCGTCATAAATGCCGGGCCCTCCGTGCTCAATGGCCTCCCAGGGTACAAGGAAGCGGAAAAAGGTCAGTCCCCAGCGCTTCAGCCTGCGGAAATGCTCGTCGGCTTCAGCCAGGGGGAAAGGCCGGCCTACAAATGACACATTGCGGTGGTCAAAGAAGCCTTCCCTGATATGCGTAGAGCCGTCCGGGCTGAAAGGTACCTTGGCATCCAGATTAACGCCGCGCAGGATGACCGTCCTGCCGTAATCATCCTTAAAATCAGTGCCTTTTATCCTGATCATGACTATCTCCTTGCCTCCCGTTGTGACCGGTTGTCAGGCCCCGCTCGTATCAGGTCTTCTTATAAGCCAGGGACTTCTTTTCTATGGCCATCAGCTTATTCAGGCGGCGCCGGTGCTTATCCTCACCGCCGAACTTAGCATTGAGAAAGGCTACTATTATCTCCCAGGCCGGCTCGATGCCGATAATCCGCGCACCCAGGCAGAGCACATTCATATCGACGTGTTCAACGCCCTGGTGTGCCGAAAAGGTATCATGGCACACGCAGGCTCGCACGCCCGCCACTTTATTGGCGGCGATGCAGACCCCCACCCCGCTGCCGCATATGAGGATGCCACGCCAGGCCTTCCCCGATACCACAGCCAGAGCCACCGCTTCGGCATAATCAGGGTAATCGTCGGCGGCGTCGTAGTCCAGCGGGCCCGCATCCATGATCTCGTACCTGTCCTTGAGACGCCTGATAAGCTCGCCCTTCATCTCGAAGCCGACATGGTCTGAACCAAAGGCAACAACCTGTTTCATCTGTATATTCCCTCCTCAGGCGGGGATTATTTACACTCCTCCAGCACCAGGATCTCATATGGGTATACCTCAAAACTCTCTTTACCGAACTCTGCGCCGCCACTGCGGTTTGTTCCCAGCAGCACGCTCCATCTGCCGGCCGGGACACATGTATGCCAGAGCTTGTTTGCCGAGAAGTTCAGCATAACATAAACCTTCTCGTTTTGGTATACCCTGCAATAAGCCATTATATCCCTGTGCGACGGCGACTTCTCGAAGCTGCCCATCTGCAACGCCAGCTTCTTCCTTCTCAAAGCTATTAATTGCCGGTAAAAATTCAGCACTGAGGTCGGCTCCTTCAATTGAACCTCTACGTTGATCTCTGAGTAATCGTCGTTGAGGGGCAGCCAGGGCTTGACTTCCGAGAATCCCGCGTTGGGGCCGCCGTTCCACTGCATGGGGTTGCGTTCACCGTCCCTTCCTTTGACGAGCGGCCAGTACATCTTGCCCACGGTATCCATGACATCCTTCCGTGTGATCCTGCTGTTGGGCATGCCGATCTCCTCGCCGTAATAGAGAAATGGCGTGCCCCTCAGGGTAAGCAACATGGCCGCCAGCGCCTTGGCCCGCCTGACCGTGTCTTCACCGGCGGCATAGCGGGTGACAGCGCGCGGCCGGTCGTGATTGGAGAGCACATTGCAGGGCCAGCCCTTTGGCGGTATCACTGCGTACCAGTTGGCCAGGGCATCCGAGAACCTGTGCGCGCCCCATTTTGAGAAGACCAGGGAGAACTCGAACGACAGGTGGCCGAGTTCACCCTCGTCGCCCAGGTAGGCCGCGGCCATGGCCGGCCCCTCCTCCGCCACGAAGACCTCACCCACCATCATGCGGTCATTGTACTCGTCCAACACCGCGCGCATCTCCCTTAGTATGTCATACATGCCGGGCTGGTCCCTGGTGTAAAGGTGTTTCTGAAAGCCGTTGAATGGCCCGGCTGCCAGCGAGAAGGGGTTATTCCTCCACTGGTCATCCTTGAGGAAATAATTGAGGATATCACAACGAAAGCCATCCACCCCCTTGTCCAGCCAGAACCTCATAGTGTCGTATATCTCCTTCCTCACGGCGGGGTTGCGCCAGTTGAGGTCGGGCTGTGTCTTGAGGAATGAATGCAGGAAATATTGCCCGGTGTCTTTGTCCCATTCCCAGGTGCTGCCGCCCACCAGTGCCTTCCAGTTGGTGGGGACCCCACCCCTTTTCTTATCGTGCCAGACATACCAGTCCCGTTTAGGGTTGTCCCGGGACGAGCGCGACTCCTTGAACCATGCATGCTGGTCAGATGTATGGTTGGCCACCAGGTCCATGATGATGCGCATACCATGACTGTGAGCCTTATTCAGCAGCTCCTCGAAATCCGCCATGCTTCCGTATAGCGGGTCTATACTGCGATAGTCAGCCACGTCGTAACCCGAATCGACCATGGGAGAGGTATTGATGGGACCCAGCCAGATGCCGTCGATGCCCAGGTCAGCCAGGTAATCCAGCTTTGCAGTTATACCCTTTAAGTCCCCCGAGCCATTGCCATTGGTATCGTAATAGCTGCGCGGCCAGATCTCGCACATGACGCCGTGCTTCCACCAGACATAACCGCCTTCACCGTTCATGATCGCACCCCCCTAATAAAATTACTATTCGCAGTGTATTGAACGTGAGTTTCTCATAATTGTAAAGTCAGCGGCGCCACGGAGGCTATTATGACACCGCGGGCATCAGATACGCAACTGGGCGCCATACAGACCGCCTGCATGTTGAGCTACGGCTTGCTGGCCGGCATCTGCTTTACCATGGGCGTGAAGCATTACATTGCGGACGAGGACAGGGTAAGGGGTTCCGTTCTCAGTTCTGATCAGCAGCCCTCCGGCAACACGGGCAACCGTATACGCCGCTACAGTACTAAAGTCGTATAGCTTTTATGACGTGACCATGTATAATGGAAGTGGTTTGAGACTATATCCCGGCCCGGGCGAAGTATCGTAACGGAGATTACAATGGGTATCAGAGACAAAGGCGATAGTTCCAAAAAGCGCCAGAAGGCGCCGCCCAGCCAGCATGCCCGTGACGAGGGCGTCGCCGGCAAGGCCGTTCACCAACTCAAATTTATTTCCACAGACGAGACCCGCTACAGGGAGCTTTTTAACCACATGAGCAGCGGTGTGGCCATTTACCAGGCGGTGGACGATGGAGAGGATTTCGTCATCAAGGATTTCAACCCGGCCGCCGAGAAGATCGAGCGGATCAGCCGTGAAGAGGTACTCGGCCGGCGTGTCAGCGAGGTCTTCCCGGGTGTAAAGGCCGTCGGTCTATTTGAATTATTACAGCGAGTCTGGCGCAGCGGTAAGGCCGGGTATCTCGATGACAGCATCTACCGCGATAGCCGCGACCCCGGCTCATGGCGTGAGAACTGGGTTTACCGGATGCAAAGCGGCGAGATAGTGACCATTTATAACGACATCACCGAGCGCAAGCTGGCCGAACATTCCCTGCGGCAGTCCGAGGTAAGGATGAACAGCATTCTCTCGGCCATGACCGAGATGGTGTTCGTCCTGGATGACGAGGGCAGGTTCGTGAGCTACCATAGCGCATCGCAGGATCTGTACGCCAGTCCCGATACCTTCATGGGAAAAAAATACAGCGACATCATGCCGGCCCACTTCAATGAGCTGGCCGAGGCTGCCATAGCTAAAAACAGGGCCGGGGAAGCCTGCCAGTTCGACTACAGCCTCCAGGTACCGGCCGGCCTGCAGCACTACGCCTCCACCATGTCTCCCGTCATCATTGACGGCAGGTATACCGGCTCGGTGCTGGTAGCGCGCAATATCACGGAGAGCAAGCAGTCGCTGGAATCGCTGACAGCCAGCAAGGAGAAATACCGTACCCTGGTGGAGAACATCAACGACGTGCTGTACACGCTGGATAACGAGGGCCGTATAACCTACGCCAGTCCGGCTGTTGAGCGCTTCACCAAGTACACGGTAGCCGAACTGATCGGGCAGCACTTTATGCCCCTGATCCACCCGGATGACCTGCCGGGCCTTCTCGGGAGCTTCGACCGTTTGCTCTCAGGCCAGCTTGAGCCGTGGGAATACCGCGTCCTGGACAAAGACGGAAGAATAATCTGGGTGCGCTCCTCCAGCCTCCCTATATATGAAGGTGATCAGATCGTAGGTGTCAATGCCCTGATGACCGACATCACGGCGCACAAGATGACCGAGCAGGCACTGGGCAGGCAGCGCGAGGAATACCGCATCATCCTGGACTCGGTGCCCTTAATCATCACCTATATAGACCGCGACGGCCGCTTTATGCGCATCAACAAAGCGGGCGCCGATGCTCTCGGAATACCGCCCAAAGAAGTGGTGGGTAAAACGTTCGACGATTTCTTCTTACCCGACCAGGCGGCCCTTTTCTTGAAACGCAACCGCGAGGTTATGGACACAAAAATACCGCTGGTGGGCAGGGTTTTTCAGGTAATATTGCCAACCGGGAAAGCAATCTGGATACAGGCTGACATCGTGCCTTACCTCGACGGCAAAGGCAATTCGATCGGCAGCATATTTGTCGTCATGGACATCAGCGGGCGCAAGGCTGCGGAGGAGGCACTGCAGGAGAGCGGGGAGCGCTTCAGGAACATGGCCAACCTGCTGCCGCAGACCATTTTCGAGACCGACGAGAAGGGCAATTTCACCTTTGTCAGCAGCCAGGGATACCAGACATTCGGCTATACCGAGGCAGATGTCGCGGCGGGCATGAACGTGTTACAGACCATTCTACCCGAGGACCATGGCAAAGCTATAGAAAGCATCAGCCGGAGGATCGGCGGGGAACAATTCCCTCCCAGTGAATATACGGCCATAACCAAAGACGGCAGAACGTTCCCGATCATGATTTACGCCTCTCCCATTCTTAAAGGCGCCGGCTATGTAGGTATGCGGGGAATGGTGATCGATATCACAGAGCGCAAGCAGATGGAGCAAGATCTTAAAAATAGCCTGGACAGGCTGCACAAGACGCTGAACGACGCCGTCGTCACCATGGGCGCCATCGTTGAGATGAAGGATCCCTATACGGCGGGACACCAGTTACAGGTGGCCCGGCTGGCGGCCGCCATCGCGCAGGAGATGGGTTTGTCTGAGTCACAAGTAAATATAATCCGCACCACCGCGGCCATCCACGATATCGGCAAGATCTATGTCCCCTCCGATATACTGGCCAAGCCCGGCAAGCTGGGCGCCCTTGAAATGTCCATCATAAGGACTCACGCCCAGGGCAGCTATGATATTTTAAAGAACATCGACTTCGGCGGGCCTGTTGCGCAGATAGCGTTGCAGCACCACGAGCGGCTGGACGGGTCCGGCTATCCACACGGGCTGAGGGAGCAAGATATCATGCTTGAGGCTAAAATATTGGCCATTGCCGACGTGGTGGAGGCCATGGCCTCGCACCGCCCCTACCGGCCCTCACTGGGCATCGATAAAGCCCTCGATGAGATCAAGCAGAACAGGGGCAAGCTCTACGACCCCGTCGGGGTCGATGCCTGCCTCAAGATATTCAACGAGGGCCGTTTTCAATTTGAGTGATTCACCTGAAGATTTGTTATTATCAAACATAACTGATATCCCGCCGACGGCGATGACCTGGAAACGCTGTCCAAGAACGCTGACTCAGCGATGTGCCTCGCCAAGGAAGAGGGGCGCAATAACTACAGGCTCTTCAGCCGCAAAACGGCTTAAACAAAAGTGGCGGGTCAAATGACCCGTATCCTCATTTATGCGGCGGTCTGAACCCGAACAAAGCAGCGAGCGTCTGAAATTGATCAGGCCGGGCCGGGGATGGGATATTTTCCATATTTGCGGGCCGCCTTTACCAGAGCCACGTAGTTTTCCCCTTTGCAGCCTGGGTGTATGGTATTGGATGAGCTGATGATATAGCCGCCTCCCGGCGCAGCGGCGGAGATGGTATTTTTCACAGCCTCGTCCACCTCTTCCTCAGTGCCGAAGGGCAGCAGCTGCTCGCAGTCGATATTGCCCAGCAGGCAGAAGCGCTTCCCGTATTTGGCTTTGGCTTCTGCGATATCCATGCACTGCGGCTGGATGGGGTGCATGCCGTCGAAGCCGGCGTCCGCCATCCTGTCCATGATGCGCCACAGCTTGCCGTCTGAATGCTTGATCACCTTCAGGCCGCGCTTATGCACGAAATCATTGATCTCTTTATGGTATGGATAGAGATATTCCTCGTAATGCGCCGGCGACATCATGGTTGAATAGTTGTGCGCCAGGTCGCTTACCAACGCTATGGCATCCGCACCCAACCCGATAGCACGATCAATCGCCTCCAGTATATAGTCCGTGCAGATGCGCGCCAGGTCCTTGACGAATGAAGGATCCTCGGCATAGAAATACAACAGCTTCTGCATGCCCCCCATCATAGCCCAGCTCTCGCGGAAAGGCCCTGTCATGTGAAAGACGTGGGCAACACCCGGTCCCAGCTTCTCCCGCGATAGCATCAACATGAGGAATTCAGTCTCCTGCGGGTGAGTGATCTTCAGCCCCTTGAGGTCTCCCGGGCCGGCTACCGGGCCTTCGACGGGGATGCCGTCGCCCTCCCTATCCACGTAAAGCACCCTGCCCCAGGCGTCCCTTACGTGCTTTTCGTCGACCGCTTCCCTTGCGTACAGGTGGATGGAGGTCAGCCCGTCCAGCTCCAGCTTGCGGGCGATCATGTAGAGCAGTTCGAGAAGCGTCAGCTTCTCGTCCAGTGTCATCTGGTGCACCAGTTTCACGGGCGGGACGTTGTCGGTGAAGAGCCGCCCGATCTTGATGATGGACTCTTCATTAAAAGCCAGTTCCCACACCGGCACCCTGTCCGGCTGGCCACCGGACAGAGCCGTGAGAAACCGTTCTTTGCCGTTCATAATTCAATCAGTCAGCTTGCGGCGTTGGAGTTTAAGTGAATAACAATTGCGTGGACGGGGTGAAATATATATGGCAGAAGAAGCTTTGTCAAGGATTCGGTTTCTTCGAATTCGGCTATTACAACTATAGTATATTGTTTCCCCACACTATGCGAAAAGGAAATTGACTGAGTAATAATCCGCACTTATAATGGCCCTAGGGCAGTGAGGTATCCGAAAATGCTGAAGAATGCTGCCGGGCTGGTTGGCCTGGCGATCTTTTTATTGCTCACGGGATGCATCCAACCGGCAAGCGCGCCGGATAAGACACTTCCCGAGGCGGGCGCACCCCAGAAGGCCATCGCCGTGGTTGACCTGGAACAGGAGACCAATATATTTTCCCCCGTTAAAACCACGCTCAAGGATTTCCAGGCGCGGGACCTTTATTACGGCGATGCCATGATAGCCCCCAGCATGGAGGAGAAGGACCAGGTGGCCGGCTTCCTTGCGGCGGTCAAGGATTACGGCAAGGGCAGTATCAAGGTGGTCCCCATCATGGAGGCCAAAGCGGCATCCGGCGGGCCTATTGAAACGACTGTTTACAGCCATTTCAAGGACGAGATAATGGCCCGGCTGCGCGCTGCCGGCAAGCTGGACGGCATCTACCTGTCGCTGCACGGCTCGATGGGGGTTGAGGGGCTCATCGATCCCGAGGGAGACCTCCTGCAGACTATTAGAGACGAGTTCGGCGATAAACTGCCGGTGGGGACATCTTATGACCAGCACGCCAATATGACGGAGAAAAAAGCCACGTTGGCCACGTTTATCGTGGGATACAAGACCAACCCGCACCGCGATTTCTTCAATACGGGGTACACCAGCGGCAAAATTTTGGTTAAGACCGTCCTGGGCGAGGTCCGGCCGACTATGGTGGTGGACAAGCTGCGGCTCCTGCGTGGCGGCGGCACAATGATAGATTTCCTGGCCCCCATGGACCGTATTTTCAGCCGCATGAGTGAGATGGAGAGATCGCCGGACGTTCTATGTGTGTCCAATTTTCTTGTGCATCCATTCCTGGACGAGCCTGAGCTGGGATGGAGCACGGTGGCGGTTACGGACAACAACAGTGAGCTTGCAGGCAAGCTGGCCGACGAGATCGCAGACCTCGACTGGTCCGTGCGCGGATACAAGATCACACAGAGGCTGTTATCGCCCTCGGAGGCGGTGAAAGCCGCCCGCGACAGCTGGCTGGAGAGGCTGCTGGGCACCACCATGTTCTGCGACCTGTCTGACGCCGTGGGGACGGGCAGCCCCGGAGAGAATACCTGGATACTGAAGGCACTGGCAGAAGAAGGTCCCGACCTGATTTCCTATGTTCCTGTAAGGGATGCTGAGGCCGTACAGCAGCTCTGGGACGTGCCCTTAAATCAGGAAGTCACGGTCTCGGTGGGGGGTAAGCTGGAAAAAGTTTACAACAGGCCGTATACCTTCACAGGACAGCTTATCTTCAAGGGGGAAGGCAAGGAAGGCGCCAGGTCCAGCGGGAGGGCCGTCGTCCTTAAGAACAGGGGCACGCACCTAATTTTGACCGAGGAGGCCCCGGTGACTTACTACCCCAATTTCTTCACCAGCCTGGGGCTGGACCTGATGAAGGCGGATGTGGTCGTGGCCAAGAACCTCTTCCCCTTCCGCATCAGGTTCCTGCAATACAACCGCAAGACCTTCAACGTGGTCAGCGCGGGGACCACCAATATCGACGTTTTCCAGATCAAATACAACAACATCACCCGTCCCATTTACCCGCTTGATGACGTGGATTCCTGGCAGTGGAAAAGGTGGGAAAGCCCGCCGGTACAATAAACCGCATATAATATAAGAGGGTACAGCTATGAAAGATACAACCGGCGACGCAAAGGGGGCCACAGTGCCGTCCGAAGCAAAGAGGTGGAACTGGGGCGCCTTCCTGCTGACCTGGATCTGGGGACTGGGCAACGGGACTTATATCGCCCTGCTTGCACTGCTTCCCATAGTGAATATAGTCATGGCCGTCATCCTGGGCATAAAAGGCGGCCGGTGGGCCTGGAAGAACAGGAGATGGGCCGGTGTTGAGCAGTTCACCAGGGTGCAAGAGATGTGGACTGCCTTTGGATTCGGCCTGCTGGCCGGATGCCTGCTTGTACTGGCGATCGTCATAGCTCTGCTGGTGGTAACCTTCAACAACGTGTTTATGTAGCAAAACAAGAGTCAGGAAAATGAAAGCGCATGAAATGCCCGGTATGTAAGATATCCACAACCGCGGTCGAGTACGATAAGATCGAGCTCGACTATTGCTCCCGCTGCCATGGCATCTGGTTCGATAGAGGTGAACTGGAGCTTTTACTGGATACTTTAACCAGGGGAGCTACCCGGGAACTCGTAAACAGCCTGATGCAACTGCCTCAACAGAAGGCGTCGGAAAAAAGCAGGAAATGCCCTATCTGCCGCAGGGTGATGAGGAAGATCGACATCGGATCGGGCAGGGAAATAGTCATAGATATATGTGACGCAGGCCACGGCCTGTGGTTCGACGGCGGCGAATCGGGCGCCTTTATCGAGCAGCTGAAAATCGATCGGCCTGCTGTGGCAGATCCGTTGTATAAAGCTCTTTTCTTCATCAGGGATATGTTTAAGATCGATCCGGGAGCGCCGGATAAGTCATAATGTTGGAGGTAATTAATCATGCTGATTGCAATCGTCTTAATACTTGCCATAGCCATTATCCTGGTCCTGATCATCGCCGGGATTTACAACGGGCTGGTGGGCGCCCGTAACCAGGTCAAGAACGCCTGGTCGCAGATCGATGTACAGCTCAAAAGGAGGCATGACCTTATACCCAACCTGACTGAAACGGTCAGAGGCTACATGCAGCATGAAAGGGGTACGCTTGAAGCCGTTACCAATGCGCGGACCATGGCAATCAAGGCCACTGACAGCGGGGTAGCCGCGCAGGCCAGGGCGGAAGGGGAATTGAGCCAGGCGCTGGGCAGGCTGTTTGCCGTGGCGGAGAACTATCCTGACCTCAAAGCCAGCCAGAATTTCCTGGCCCTGCAGGAGGAATTGACCTCGACAGAGAACAAGATCAGCTTTTCCCGGCAGTTCTATAACGACTCCGTGCTGCAGTATAACAACAAGACACAGATGTTTCCCTCCAACATCATAGCTTCAATGGGAGGATTCAAAGCCGGGGAGTTCTTCGAGGTCACCGATACGGTCGAGCGCGAGGCTCCTAAAGTCAGCTTCAGTTAAAGGGTACCGTCCATATCATGTGGGAACAGATCAGGGATAATCAGACAAGGTCGGTTATCCTCGTCACAGCGCTTGGCATTATGCTGATCCTGGTCGGCAGCTTCCTGGGTCAAACCTTGCTGGGCGATTGGTCTATAGGGCTGCTGCTGGCCCTCTTGATCTGGGTCGTGATGACGCTGGTGGGTTACTTCCAGGGTGACAGCATCCTGCTCTCATTATCCAACGCCCGGAAAATAGGCCCCGGCGACATGCCGCGCATCTACAATGTAGTTGAGGAGATGAAGATCGCCTCCGGCCTGGAGAAGATGCCCGATATCTACATCGTCGATGACCCTGCGATGAACGCGTTCGCCACCGGGCGGGATAAGAGCCGCGCTTCGCTTGCCGTGACCTCCGGGCTCCTGCAAAAGCTGAGCCGGGATGAGCTCCAGGGCGTTGTCGGGCACGAGATGGCCCACATCAGGAACCGCGACGTGCTGCTCATGGCCATGTGCAGCGTGCTGCTGGGCGCCATAGTAATAATAGCCTGGTACGGATCGCGGGTTCTGTTTTTTGGAGGGGGCACCAGGAGAAGCTCATCCGGCGGCGGGAGCGCTCAGATAATTATCCTGCTGGTAGCCATTGCCCTGATGATTTTCGCCCCCATCATGGCGCAATTCATCTACCTGGCTATCTCCCGCAAAAGGGAGTATCTGGCCGACGCCTCGTCGGCCCTCTATACAAGATATCCCGAAGGCCTGGCCTCGGCGCTGGAGAAAATCGCCGCTTCAACCGAGCAGCTCAAATCGGCCAATAATGCCACGGCGCCGATGTACATCCTCAATCCTTTCCGCAAAAGCGGCCGTGTGGCGGAGGACCTCTCCAGCACCCACCCTCCTATCTCGGAGAGGATCCGCATACTTCGCGCCATGGCCGGCAATGTGTCACTGGCCGGTTACGAAGTCGCTTACAACCAGGCGCACAAAGGAGGAGGAGGTATCATCCCCCGTTCGTCGCTGGTCTCAGACGATGTTGCAGCCCAACATGATGAGGTCAGCGCAGCCGTTACTCCAGCAGAAAAAGAGAGGGCGCGCGAGACCTCGGACGTATTATGGAAAATGCACAAATACCGGGAGATCACCTGCAACTGCGGCCTGAAATTCAAGATACCCCCCGATTTTCACAGCGACAGCTTCACCTGCCCCCGCTGTAACACCACGCATAGCCTTTGAATTAATAGAGACCTGCCGGCAGGCTTAAGAGATCAACGATCGTTTGCAGGATCCGCCTGTCGGCAACGCGGTTCCTGTTGTAGCTCTCCCCGATAACGTCGTAAGTTGCGTCTCTCATTTCAATTAAGAGTAGAGGCCCGGAAATACGATCAGTGGCGAGTATCTTATCACATTGCAGGGAGATATATTTATCACCCTCAATGTACAAATATGTTTTATTTATTTACCATATACTATATAATATGACAATTATAATTTGGAGGGAAAACCTTGGGAAAAAGAGTACTGCGGACCAAGCTTTGCGATATGCTGGGAATCGAATACCCGATTCTATCGGCGGGAATGGGACCGACATTGATGGGGGAATCGACCGGGGCGCCGCCTGCCCTGGTAGTGGCCGTCTCAGAAGCTGGAGGATTGGGTGTTCTCGGGGGGAGCGGTTATACAGTTGAAGAGCTGAGAGTAGCCATACGAGAAATCAAATCAAAAACCAACAAACCCTACGGGGTCGATCTGCTGCTGCCTCAGAAGCTGGATTTCGGTGGCGGACTGTTGCAGGAGGGCCCCAAAGAAATGCCGCTCAGCCAGATCTTGAAATCACTGCCGCTCCCTTATCAGGACTGGATAAAAAAGGTGAAAGATGAATTTCAAGTTCCTGATGTGGAGGTCATTGTGAAACTGGATACGACGACCCTCCGCCCCCAAGAGGCTATCCAGGTATGCGTCGAAGAAAAAGTCCCGCTATTCTGCGCCGGCCTAGGCAATCCGGGTTTCATGGTTGCCCAGGCTCACGCAGCAGGGATGAAGGTACTCGGCATCACCGGGAATGCCAAGAATGCACGCCGCATGGCGCAGTCCGGCATCGACCTCCTTGTCGCCCAGGGTCATGAAGGTGGAGGGCACACGGGACGTATCGGTACCATGGCCCTGTTACCCCAGGCCATCGACGCCGCCGCGCCGGTGCCGGTGCTTGCTGCAGGGGGAATCGGCGACGGCCGGGGATTAGCTTCGGCCCTGGCTATGGGCTGTGTCGGAGTATGGGTGGGAACCCGCTTCCTGGCCACAATCGAGGGTGGAGCCCTGGAAGTCAATAAAAAGCATATATTGGACTCCACCGATGAAGATACCCGCGTGAGCAAAGCATACACGGGCAAGACGCTGCGGGCGAGCTACAATAAATACCACGACCTCTGGGACGGCTCCGGCCTCGAGCCGCTTCTCTTCCCGATGCAGGTCATGATATCCTCTGCCCTCCTGGCGAGCTTTGTCGAAGGCCGGAAGGACGATTACGTGGGCGGCCTCGCAGGGCAGGTATCAGGCTTGATCAAGGAAATCAAACCTGCCAGTCAGGTTCTGGAGGAGATGGTGGAGGAAGCGGCAGATATTTTAACGCGCCGGCTTCCTGAGACGGTCACTGTAAAATAAGGGGATTGATAAACGTAGGCACAGGAGAACCAACATTTGTTAAGAAATAGCCGTGGGTAAACCTTTGTTTGACGGCGATCAAGCCTACTACTATATATTAGGTAACGTATGGTATTACAGTCCAACATTTGGACTGGGCTGATGCTTATAAGAGCGACTCAATTATGTTTTAAAATATTACAGGCTTTGAACGTAGCTAAGCCATTGCCGTTATCGAGTGTTGAATTTAATAACCCTGTCGTAAACAAGTTCCGTATTGATAGGTCCAACTTTGGTAGATGGTTCCAGATATGCCCTGAATCCGATAAAGGCAGGTTCATCAAGTCCAACCCCGAATGCACCGGGGCCGGTTGGAACTGTCACACAGTTCTTTTCGGAGTCGCAGTTACGAACAAATTTACATACGTACAGATATTTAGCCATAGGATTATCCGGTAAATATGACTCGGCACTACCTGCGTACTCGGTGCTGTAAATACCGGCTACGCCGTTCCAGCCCTTTTCACCATAGTAGTTGCAGTTCGCGTAGGTGGCTTTACCGATGGCGGTATGATTAATACCATAGGCAATTACAAGCTCGTCGGGATTATTACCCAGTGTCAATGTATCACTGCGAAGGTAACTTGTATCGCGGCTTTCTCCAGCCACATATACCTCAGTTTGGACTGCATCGTAAGACTCGGTAAGCCAGACACGGGTTCCCAACTCCTCTGCCGCCAGGTTGCTGTACTTCGCTAATATAGTCGTCCGCAGATCCTCGAGCGCAGGTTGCAAATCCCACTCGGTTATACCTGTGCCCCTGACTCGTAAGTCCGGCATGGGAAATGGATCGATTTTCCCCTGTGTACCTGGTATCACCCTGATAGCTGCAGTGACCGTATTCACATATTCCTGCCCTGCTTTGTCATCTGTAAAAAGCGCCATGCGCTGACCAAATACCATGGTATCATACTCCGGACCAATGCCCAGTTTAACCATCGAACTCGGGATAACATAGGTATTGATGATATCTTCCGTGTACCCTGCTGCTAGCGCAGCATTGCGTACAAGCCGGTCAGTACCTTTATCAGCTGTCATGATGATGATGGTGTCTTTGTCAAAAGGATCCCCCTTCTCCCCATTTGGTGTGCCGGAGGTTTTAATGGTTGATATATTCAGAGGATCATTGAAGCTTGTCCAGACCCATTTTTGCTGTTTTTCCTTCTCATAATATTTGTAGAAGATAAAACCGCAATAGCTGAAATAGACACATTCCGGAGGCGTTTTAGTTACGATAACAAGTGCGTCATTCGGATTTATCTGCCATCCCTGTATCAGCCCCTGTGTGGTATATAACCAGTTGTCTACCTTTGCCTGGGCGCCGGCAATCTGATCTACATCTTTGATTGCGATATCGTCCGGAATTGCGCCAAACACAGCCCGATATGGCGCATCTGCATTATTGCCCCCTGCGTTACCCAGCCTGCCAACCTGGTATAATTGGATCAAGTCCACATGTACAAATGGCGCCAGTTTCAAGGTGCACTCGCTCTTCTCCAACGCAGCGTTAAGGGCTTTGACATTGCCGACCGATGCTGCGGGAGCAGCGGCAGCGGGGGCAGCGGGGGCAGTGGGGGCAGCGGGAGCGCAGGATACCATGACGGCAATAATAATCAGCAGGACAAACACAGTCACGGTAATTTGGCGTAATCTAACCATTGCTCTTTACCTCCTACCATTGTACTTCGAACAATGTATTAATTAAGTATAACATGATAAAAGTACTCATTTACAAACACAATGGTGCGAACTGAATCATTACGAATTGAATCACTGAAATATATTCATCCCTGAAAAAAATCATTAAGTCCTGTGGCGTTGTAAAGCTTTCTCGCGCCATTGTCTGGTGGAGAGACACTGATTGAAGGTATATATATGAAATCCGGCTACAACCTGTTCTCTGGTTAATCCTGTGATTTTTTTTACCAGACTATCGGGGTTATACATATCATGTTGCAATAGTCTGGCCATCATACCCAGGTGATTTTTTAAAAACCTTGTGGAATCACCCACACCCAACCTGAGTGATATCTCCAGCAGCTTAGAGCGCTTCAGTATGCCGGGAATGCCGATGTATACAGGCAGTGTAATACCGTTTGCCCTAACGTCCGCCAGCCATTTGCCGATGATCTGCGGGTCGAAACAAATCTGCGTGACCATATAATTTACAAAAGGTTGTTTGGCCTTAAGCGCCTGCATCAAGGCTTCACGATTTATAAGCGGATGTCCCTCAGGATAAGCAGCTACTCCTATACGACGTGGGCGGTTGCTCATCTCAACCATATCAGCTATAAGCGCGCTTGACGAATCATAAGTCCCCACTGGTTCGGTAATATCACCGCCGATTATGAAGACATCCTCAAACCCGCCCGCTGACAGTCTATCCACAATCTCATGCAAATGAGAGTTATCACGTACCTGCCGCGCTGTAAGATGGGGTACAACACGAAACCCGCGTCCCGCCAGTTCCTCAGAAAGCGTGAAGGTGGCTTCAATGCCCTTGCGGGGCGAGGCAGTCACTGTTACGACCGAGCCAGCAGGTAGTGCCACTGCCTCCTCAACCACACCTTTCATGGGGATGACTTCAAAGCGTGCGCTTTTAAGCATGTTGTGAATGGATAGACGGGATCTCTGACGTAATTCCATTGCTGTTACAGATTCATACTGGAATTAAACCTTTCTCCAATCCGCTATCAATACCAGCCTTCAGCAGGATTGGGTAGACAAAAAGGTGTCGAGATGGGGATGATTGACGACAGCCCTCGATATCCTGGATGTTCAAACGCTAGTTTGGCCCGGAATGGTAAAAATTAGGATCTCTGTCCCTTAGAATTTATTACCATTGAACGAACATCGGCATGACTACATGGTCGTAGTTGTCCACTCCCACAGGGCGGATCACGCCCGGGTTGGAGGGGGTGGTGACCTCCAGCGAGACCTGTGCCTGCTTGACCACCGATAGCACGTCCGCCAGGTAGCGGGCGTTGAAGGCTATTTTAGCCGCCTCGCCATCCACCAGCGCATCTATCTCGCCCACGTTGTCGCCAATTTCGTCGGCGCGTGCGGATATTGTTATTTTGCCTGCCTCCACAGAGGCGCCCGGCGTGACGATGACCCTGGCGATGCCGCTGCCATCGCGTGCAAAGATGGCGGCCATCTTGATGGCGCGCAGGAACTCGGCGACGTCGATGCGCGCCTTGGTGCCATAGGTCTGGGGTATGAGCTGGGAGTAATTGGGAAAGGTGCCCTGGATTAGCTGCGATACCATCTCGATGCCCTTGAGCTTGAAAAGCACCTGGCTTTTCTGCGAATTGAGAGTTATCTCGATCTCCTGGTCATCGGCGCCCATCAGGCGGTTGAGCTCGTGGTAGGCCTTGGCCGGTATAATCATGGCCACCTTCTCGTTGACCGGTTCGGCCAGGGTCGTGCGATGCACGGCCAGTCTGAAACCATCGGCGGCGGCCATAATCAGCTTTGTGCCCTCGAACTCGGTCTGTACGCCGGTGAGCACGGGACGCGACTCCTCGGTGGCGGCGGCGAACGCCACCTGGCTGATGGCCTGCTTGAGGTCCTCGGCCTTGACCTTGGTGCTGAAGCCGTCGCCCACCTGGGGGATAGGCGGGAAATCGGCGGCGTCCAGGCCGTTGATCCTTGCTTCGTAACGGCCGCACTTTAGCTCCATGGTGTGGTGCTTGAGGCTAAGGCTGATGATATCGCTGGGCAGCGAGCCTACGAACTCGGTTAAAACCCGCGCAGGAAGGGTGATGGACCCCTCGCTCTCTATCTTTGCACCGATCCAGCAACTGATGGCGATCTCCAGGTTGGTGGCCGCCAGCTTAAGCTGTGATTCGTCGGTGGATATCAGCACATTTTGGGTGATGGGTAGCGTCGTCCTCGATGCTACTGCCCTGCCTATGATGCCGAGGCCTTTATTTAAATTTTCCTGCAGACACGACAGCTTCATAGAATTCCCCCCGTTACTAATTTGACCTCAGTATACATTTCCCCTTTTTCTAAGTCAATGGTAAAAATAATATATACTGTGTTCGGGACTTTGTAAACAACGATATATAGTGGTATAAATATTTTTGATTCTTGGTCCGGCAAGGAGGTTTGTATGTATCCGCTACAGGGATTGAAGGTGCTTGATTTTTCACATTCGGGTGACGGCCCGACCTGCGGCCTGATGCTGGCGCAGGCGGGGGCAGATGTGATAAAAATAGAATCTCATCAGGGTGACCTTTTCCGTCAAGGTCTGGCCGCTGTAACCTTCCGCAATATCAACCGCAACAAACGCAGCCTCGTTCTCAACTTACAGGCGCCCGAGGGCAGGGAGATCGCCCACAGACTGGCTGCAACGGCGGATATCCTCCTCGAGAGCTTTACTCCGGGTGTAACGGACAAGCTGGGCATCGACTATGGCGAGATAAATAAGATCAACCCGCGCATCATCTATTGCTCGATATCCGGTTTCGGTCAGACCGGCCCTTACAGCCAGAAGCCGGCCTATGACCCTGTGATCCATGCCATGTCCGGCCTGATGTCCGTTACAGGCGAACCTGACAGGCCGCCGGTGCGTATACCGTCCAATATTATCGGTCTCCCCACGGCATTTCTGGCCGCTTTCAATATACTGCTGGCTATTATATCGAGGGAGAAAACGGGCAGAGGCCAGCTGATAGACGCTGCCTTCTTCGACACCGCTGTTTATTTTATGGCGCCTTTTATCGCCGGTTATGCATTGACGGGCGATGTAATGTCAAGGATGGGATCGGCCAACCCCGCCTTCGCTCCCTACCAGTGCTTCCAGTCAGCGGACAGGTATGTGTTCATCGGCGTCACCAACGACAAGTTCTGGCAGTCCTTCTGCCATTCGCTGGATCTGGATGACCTGTATCGCGATCCCAGATTTTCAAGCGCCGAGGGCAGGCTGGCGCACCGTGATGAGCTGGTTAAAAGAATTTCTTCCGCCTTACGAAAATTGCCGTCCAGCGAAATAATCCAGAAGCTGGAGGCGGCGGGCGTCCCCTGCGCGCCTGTGCGCGAGATTCCGGAACTGCTTGACGATCCACAGGTGACCGCAAGGCATATGTTTGTGGATACGGATTACCCGGACGTCGGTAAAATCAAGCTTGCCAATCTGCCTGCCTGGTCTTCAGGCATCGGACGCATGAAGAGCGTTAGAGCGCCCCGGCTGGGAGAGCACACCGTTGAGATACTCGAAGAGCACGGATACGACAGCGCCGGGATTGACGCACTTGAGCAGAAGGGGGTAATCTTAAAGGGCTAATACCATGGATATCATTCCGGCTATCGATCTCAAGGGAGGCAAATGCGTACGCCTCTACCAGGGCGACTATAGCAAGGAGACGGTGTTCTCGGTCGACCCCGTGGCCACGGCGCTCAAGTGGCAGGAGCAGGGGGCAAGCAGGCTGCACCTGGTGGACCTGGATGGCGCAGCCGCAGGTGAGGTTCGCAATACGCAGGCCATCGAGGACATTGTGAAAAATACCAGCCTCGAAGTGGAACTGGGAGGCGGTATCAGGCGGGCCGATGTGGTTGAACAGCTTATCACGCTGGGCGTGAAGCGTGTCATACTGGGCACGGTGGCCGTGGAACAGATTGAACTCACCAAGCGCATCATCAAGAGGTACGGTGAGGCCATCGTAGTGGGAATCGATGCACGAGACTCCTACGTGACCACGCACGGCTGGATGAAGATATCCACTATGACCGTACTTGAGCTAAGCCAGGCCATGGCGGCCATCGGCGCCAGGCGCATCATATACACCGATGTCAAGCGGGACGGCACGCTCACCGAGCCCAACTACGATACCACGGCCGAGCTGGTGAATAAGCTTAAAATACCGGTCGTGGCCTCGGGCGGCATATCCTCAATCGAGCATATCAGGAAACTGGCGGCGCTGGGAGTAGAGGGCGTCATCATCGGCAAGGCGCTCTATACAGGCGATATCGACCTCAAGGAAGCCCTGGCTATATCCTGAACCCTGCCAGATTTAGCAAGTTTTTAAACAGGAGCAATCTCTATGTTGAAATTCGATGAAAAGGGGCTTGTACCCGTTATCGTGCAGGATGCCGCTGACGGCACGGTGCTTATGCTGGGCTATGCCAGCAAGGAGTCACTGAAATTGACGCTGCAGAAAGGCGAGATGGTATTCTACAGCCGCAGCCGGCAGGAGCTTTGGCACAAGGGCGGCACCTCCGGCAACGTGCTGAAGGTGAAATCCATCTCCAAGGACTGCGACTCGGACGCCCTGCTGGTCAGGGCCGATCCTGCCGGGCCCACCTGCCACACAGGGCAACGTTCCTGTTTCTTCACAGGATTCGATGCAAAGGATTTGCTGTAGGGGCATACCTTCAGGTGCGCCCGCTATCGGGCGGATTTGAAAACCGGCCCCCTACAGGTCGCACGGCTATACCAGACAGATCTCCGCGCGGGTCATCTGCCCTTGAAATCGGGTTTCCTTTTCTCTTTAAATGCCCGGTTGCCTTCTATGGCGTCTTCCGATTGATAGCATTTCCAGATCAGCTGGTGGATTTCCTGCTCAACGCCACTGTCCAGTTTCTGGTAATTAAAAAGCTGGTTGATGACGTACTTGGTTCCCCGTACAGCCAGCGGCGCCTTTTCGGCGATTTCCTGTGCAAGGGTGTTTACTGCCTCATCCAACGCTGCAGGTGAAACCAGTAAATTCAACAACCCCATCTCTTTGGCACGGGCAGCGGGCACGAATCGCGCGGTTAAAAAAAGCTCTTTGGTGTATGCGACGCCGATCAAATTGATTAAGCGCTGAATGGACCTGGGATAATATACCCAGCCCAATTTAACCGGTGGAATACCCATCCTGGCATTATCCGAGGCTATCCTGAAATCACAAGCTGTCGTGAGGTCACAGCCCGCGCCAAGCGCGTCGGATTGTATCCTGGCTATGATGGGTACAGGACAATTGAGCAGGCTGTCCAGCGCGTCGGCTATGGCTTTGTCAGCGATCTCCCGCTGGCTATTTACAAACACCAGGTCCATACCTGCACTGAAGGCCAGATTGCCCGCGCCGGTAAGAATTATGACCCGCGTTTTATCATCGTTTGCCAGAGCACCCAGACCGCTGGAAAGTCCGCTTAATACCTCATAATTCAGTGCGTTCCTTTTATCGGGCCTGTTGATAGTGATCGTGCAGATATAATCCTTATGTTCGATCAATAACTCATCGGTCATTACTTACTCCTTATTATCCGTGCTCACATGTGTTTTTCCACTGAAAAAGGATGGGATACCGGTTTTCATAATCCGGTTTAAGGCTGTGTAGGGGCTGATCTCTCCTCTCTTAATTTTATTTCCTAACTCGTTTACCTTGCCGCTGTCCAAAATCTTTGACTTTATCTCCACCAGTATTTTGTGCTCCAGCATCTGCTCGAACTGCTGCAGGCGCTGCCGGCCGCGCCTTTCCTCCAGCCGTCCTCCCTTTTCAAGTAAATCCTTATGCTGCAAGATCTTATCAAGCAGATCTTCCACTCCGTCGTTTTGGTCCGCCCGGCACTTCAGAACCGGTATCTGCCATTCCCCTCGCCCTTCGTTTAAACCAAGCGTTACGTTCAGATTATTAACCAGTCTATCAACACCGGCCAGGTCGGACTTGTTGACCACAAATATATCGGCGATCTCCATTATGCCGGCTTTCATAGCCTGGATGCTGTCACCCATATCAGGCACCAGAACAACCACGACCGTATCCACATAGCCTGCTATATCCAGCTCGCTCTGCCCTACGCCGACAGTCTCAAGTAATATATATCTCTTGCCGGCGGCATCCATAAGATCGATGATCTCGTTGATCGCCCCTGTCAATCCACCTTTGACGCCCCTGGTGGCCATGCTGCGTATGAACACGCCTTCATCCGTGTAGTGCCTCTGCATCCGCACGCGGTCACCCAGCATGGCGCCTCCCTTGAAAGGACTGGTAGGATCCACGGCCAGGATCGCCACGCTGGAACCCTGCTTTCTTATGAGCGACGTGAGACTGTCAATCAGGGTGCTCTTACCCACCCCTGGAGGCCCGGTGATCCCGATTTTATATGCCTTACCGGTGTGGGCGGCTATCGATTTCATTATCCCGGGGACCTGCGGGCTATCCCTCTCAATAAGGCTGATGATCGTAGCCAGAGTCCGGTCATCTCCGTCCAGAATCTTTTTTATATCCTGCTCTGCCAAATGCTCATAACCTCCCTCGACCGGATACGGACACCCCTATCCTCCTGACACGTAACCGCCGGGATCGAACATCCTCAGCAATGCAAGTTCGTGCTCAGTGGGATAACCCATGGTTGATACCGATGGAGATGCTTTCACCGCCCATCCGCAGTTATCCTGGATTTCAAGCATCTTTTGCGCCAGTCCGGCCCCGTCGGTTTCAAGTATACAGCCTGCCAGTACAAATCTCCCATCGGCGCCTTTCTCGAAAACGCCCATGTTTGTAATGAGAGCGCTGACCCTGTCGCCCCGCGAGGTTATATAGTCTAAAGTCTCCACACAGCGTTTTTTTGATTGCGCCGTTACTACCATTACCTCTGCTGCGCCGCTGGTATTATCGTTGTTTCCACCGGAGCCGCTGATGTATATATCCTCGCCTACGCGCGTGGTATTGATATTTCCGCATTCATCGATTTGGGCGGCCCCTATCACGCTCAGGCACCTGGCGCCATCCCCCGAGATAATAAACCCGTACATTTCGCTGGTGTCCGTCAGCATCTTCGCCGACAACGCATTGCAGACACTCATCGAATTGGGATCACCCGGCCCGGGTTTGTATCCAAGCACTCCCGAACCAAGTATGAGCTCTATATCAATGCCGTCACTCTTAAGCTGGTAAAAAGCCAGCCACGCGGCCAGCCCGGGTATCCCTATCCCTGCCAGCAGAACCTGATACCGGCCTTCTTTGAACCGCTCGGCGATTTTTCGCGATGCAGCTACTATCATCACCTCTGTACTGCCGGCATCTTTGCCCGAAGCCCTCCTGCTGCTCGGAGTGATACCGCTTTCCCAGTATCTCTTCTTAAGCATACTTTTCAGGCCGGACACGCGTTTCGCGCCCAGCCGGCGGGTGTATTCTCCATGATCCTTGACATCGTATATCCACTTTTTTAACCAGGCGTTCAATGAATCGGGTTCAACACTTACTTTTCTCTGTTCAAGCATGAAATCGTAGTCTTCGCCGTAACTATCGATGCCCGCGATGTTGGAGAAGTAGCCTTCCGGGTGAGCTCCCAGCGGGCAGAGTGAAACCGATTTCACCAGGTATCCCGGTATACTGACCAGATGTGAATGCCGGCGTATGAAATCGGCATCGACTATTTTTTCAGCCGTTACCACCACACCTCCCCTGCTGGCCCTGGCCCCCCACAGCGTATCCTGTGAAACCGGTGACATGATAGTATTGCCATTTGGGTCAGCAGCCAGCGCGTGAACAATGGCTATATCCGTATTCAAAGCTTTAACCACGCCGATTCTCTTGCTGTTATCAAAGGGGTCGGCCATCTCCACAAAAGAACCGCTATTGTCCGTAGCCATGCTGCTTCCGGATATGGATTTGGTGGGCATAAAGCCCACTCCCAATGCTCCCGCCATCAGCCTTTGCTGAATGGAGTACAGGGTCCAGTTTTCGATCTCCACTGACCTGTCCCGGCAGGCCCTCTGGATAACATGACTGGGGGCAGGGTTGGGGGCAGCATACGAACAACTGGTCGAGATAAGCTTCTTGATCAGCCCGCAGTGGACAAGGTTCAATGACAGGTCCCAGGTCATGGTCATTACAACGGTGAAACCGGGTTGCCTGTTGTTATACTGCCGCATGATTTCGCAGATCGCCGCATTGGCGTTCCAGCCTAAAAATATGGACGCACCCGGTTTCAGGTTCTTCTCAAGCGCTTCCCGAAGGCTGACGACCTTATTTTGACCGTCGAACGTCGCCGCGCGGAATATCTGTTTGATATAGTCGTCGTTTTTCATCACAGAGCCGTTTTTCTTAAATGATATATGATTTCCGGCATACCTGACCCTGTTGGCAGTCGTACCGAGGCGAAATAACCTGCATTCAACTGCAGCTACTTCTTGAGAATATGAAGGTTCAGGCAGCCCAGCCCTACATTGTGTGTCATAGCTACCTTGGGGTTGTTGGGTATCTGCAGATTGCCGCCTTCGCCCCTCAACTGGCGGACGAGCTCGCCTATTTCAGCGACGCCCGTGGCGCCCAGGGGATGCCCTCTGGCTATCAGGCCGCCGTCGGTATTGACGGCCACCTGCCCGTCTATCTTTGTTTTGCCTTCGAGGAACCATTTCCCGCCTTCGCCTTCCTCACAGTAGCCAAGCGCCTCTATGCAGATCGCGCCACCGCCGGCGAAGGGCGCATGGCACTGGACTATCCTGATGTCTTTGGGCCCTATGCCGCTCTTTTCGTAGGCCTCCTTGCTCACCCGGCTGGTCAATTTGCCCCCTTTGAAATCGCCGCCGATATGCGGTCCCGGCCCGCCCACCAGGTCGTTGTAATCCGGTGTTCCCGCAAAGCTTGCGGCAACGGTGATCGCCCTACCCGCTCCGTATTGTTTGGCTTTCTTCTTGCTGCAAATCACGACCGCTGATGCTCCATCGCTGATAGGACAGCACATCAGAAGAGTAAGCGGGGAGCAGATTGCAGGCGATGCGAGCACATCCGCCATACTGTACTTCTTCTGATTATGTGCGTACGGATTCAGCGATCCATACTCAAAGCTCTGGACTGATTCAGCAGCCAGCATTTCAGGAGTGTCGCCGTAGGTCAGCATCCTTCTTTTGATGGCCATGGCGATGCGGGCCGGCGTCACATCGAGTCCCATATAATGGAGATGAAACTCCTTGTCCTGCTCGGGCACACCGCCCGGGATCAGGCCTTTCCCCATTTTTTCATAGCCGGCCACTAAAACGACGTCATACCTGCCTGCAGCCACCGAGTAATAGGCCTCCCTGAATGCGGCTGAGCCGCTGGCGCAGGCCTGCTGCATCTGACTGATGGGAATGCCGGTCCAGCCGAAGTTCTGTACGATCATCCTGGCATCGGGGAAATGCCCCAGTTCGCTGCCGATATACGCGGCCTGAACGTCCTTAAACGGGATGCCTGAATCTTTAAGCGCAGCCTCTATAGCTACTTCCGCCATCTCGATAACAGACTTGTTCGGCCACCTGCCAAAACGAAGAGTGCCCACTCCGATTACTACTACTTCATTCATTGTTATGTTTCCTCCGTCAAACTCAGCTATTTAAGCTTGGATTCTTATGCAGCGGGCTTGAATTTGAAGGCGATGATGTCGTTGCCCTCTTCATCCTGCTTGACCTTGTCCACGTAGACTTCCACCTCCGTTCCGAAGGTGACAGCCTGCGGATCGCATTTATCCAGTACCGTGTATATATGGACACCTTCGGGCATCTCGACATCCGCCTCCATGTAGGGCGGCTCGATAATTGTATATATACTCTTCCTATCTACCTGGCTAAATGTATAGACCTTGCCGCGGTCGCTCAGATTAAACACCTCTACGTCGGCAGACCCGCACTTCCCGCAGTATTTCCTCTTGGGGAAAAACGTCAATTTGCAGCTATTGCAGCGGCTGGCAACCAGGTGGTACTTGCCACTGCTATCCGCTTCAAACAGGCCTTCCTGCAATGGAATAGTCTTTTTCTCCGTACCCGCTATGTTTTCACTCATTTTCAACTCCCGCTTATAATGATAAGCTATTTCTTCTCTATCGGCGGCAGGTTATTTTCCTTACGTGTCAGGTTGATAAGGTCAAAGTACCCATCATACAGGCTGCGGTGCTGCACGCCTATCTCTTTTATCATCCTGCTGCAATCTATTTGACACATGTGTCCCCATGGACCGTTCTCGTCAAAGGTGATCTTCATGTCAGGAATGATCTTCCTGCCGATCTCCGCCATATCGCCGTACGAGGCATAGTGACCGCCGACGTGGTAGACCTCGTGAGGCAGTTTCGGGGCAAACAGTATCCTGGCCACCATCTCGGCTATGTCATCGACATGCGCCAGCACGATGAATTGCTTCGCTGGATATGGAAAGGGAATCTCATTGCCCAGCGCTCCCGCCGTGCCTATAAGGTTTACGCCTCTGGCGCCTATTCTCACGCCCGGCCCGTAAACGCCGGGTATCCTGATGGTGACTATATCGGTCTTGAGCAGCCTGTTGTATTCGTGGGCCAGGTGCTCGCATAAAAACTTGCCGATGCCGTAACCTCTGTTCGGTCTGGCCGGAGAGTCTTCGTTGACAGGCTCGGGTCCATCCCAGGGTATCCCGTGATATTGGATCGAGCTCGGGTAAACAAATTTTTTTACACCGGCCAGACGTGCTGCTTCGAACATGTGAAATGTGCCGGTGTTCATGATCATCGTCTGCCTGTACAGGTCGCCGGCCTTTTCCGGGCGCTCGCTTACGCCGCGCTCCTCCGCCGAGAAGAAGACCATGTGCGCCACCTTGTCGACCTTGTACTTGCTCAGGATGTCGGCGATAGTGGCGTAGTTTACTATATCGCCTTCAACCATCGCGATCTTGCCGGCAAGGTCGCCCAGCCTTCCTGGCGTCAGCTTTGGCTCCAGGCAGACCACCTCTTCCCCGCGCTCTACCAGGTTCTTTATAACCCTGGCGCCGATAAAACCTTTTCCTCCCGTAACCAATATAGCCATCTTCTTTCTCCTTTATTATATTTACTAAAGTTTAAACAGCTTCTTTGCGTTCTCTCCCAGTATCAGGTCGACCTCGGCCTGTGTAAATTCGTATCCCAGGCTCTTTGCTTTCTCCGGCAGCTCCTTGAAATAGTTCACCCAGCCCGGCAGGAAACCAAGGGCGCGATAACGCTTGCCCGACGGATGATCGCTGCCAAACAGGATGTGATCGGCGCCGAGATTGTCCCGCATGCAGGCCAGGATCGGAACGAAGTCATCCATATTCACTGCGCCGAAGTTCCAGTTGGACAGCTCCAGGTAGCAGTTGGGATGTCCTTTGGCTACCTGTATGGCGGCCTCCCACCATTTGGGATAACCGGCGTGGGAAATAACGACTTTCAGTCCTTTATAAGCCTTCAAGAGCCCCGCGATGTGTCCGGGATGGTTGTGGTTCGGTATGGTGAAATCGGCGCCGGCAACATTGATGCCTTCCCCGGCGCGTGTGTGGATGACCACGGGTATATCCAGGTCGGCACATGCTTTTACCAGCGGCTTTGCCTCGTTGCTGTTCACCAGTAGTCCTTTCGTCGTGAACTCGCCGCAGCCTTTCAAGCCGCACTCCCTGATGGCCCTTGTCATGATCTTTGCGCAGTCGGACCGCCGGGGATCCACATAGGCGCAAACATAAAGTCTGCCGGTATATTGTTTCTGCAACTCACCATATCGCACGACCTGCTCTTCGTAGGGAACGGCGGGTTCCTCACCGGTCCAGTAAGTGCCAAAATCAGTCATCATGATGATGCTGGCGTCCACGCCGGCCTTATCCATATTGGCTATATAGTCCGCTCCGTCGGGATCGGCAACTCCCTCCTCGATTTTAGGAAGGATCATCTCCGGCTTGCGTCCCGCCTCTTTCTTGGCCCATTCCTCGGCCGTGTTGCGGTGGAACGCCGTCGGCATGAATCCTTTGAACCAGAAATGGGTATGTGCATCAACGATCATGTCTTATTCCTCCAATTTATTAAGCGACGATCTTGGACCCCTTCAGAGCACCGATCTCTTTAGCGTCACATCCTATGGCCTTCAGTATCTCCTCAGTATGCTGCCCCAGCGTGGGAGGCGGGCCCTGCATTTTAAGAGGCGTATCCTTCAATTTCCAGGGTATGCCGATGGTCTTGATCTTACCCGCGACCGGGTGATCCAGCTCCTGGACCATGTTCACTGCGGCTACCTGCGGCTCGCCCAGTATATCTTCGACGGTCTTGAAAACGGCGCTGTACCCGCCGACGCCCTCTACGATGGCCTTTATCTCTGCAGCGGTCTTGTTCTCCAGCGCCGGCTCGATCACAGGTTTAAACTCCTGCGCATCCCTGCCTATTCCTATCATCTTCATGCCCTTTTCCTTGAAATACGGGTCCTCCAGCAGCGCGTCCAGGCCGACCTTCTTGCAGAATTCCTCCCAGCCTTTCTGCGCCTTTTCCGCGTCGATCGGCATGCCGAACATAATGGCCCGGTCCAGCGTTTTATAGCCGTTCTCCTGTTGGTCGAATGGACCCGTGAAGTGCCAGCCGCCCGGCAGGTCGGGGTTATGGTGGGCGGTGATAATATAACTGTACATCATGATCATGTTCAAGAACTGCGAGCTGTCGATCTTTTGACCTTTGCCGGTTTCCTTACGGCTAAAAAGGGCTGAAAGAATGCCTATAAACGACCATATCCCGCTTGTGGTGCCTACTATATCCACACCCAGTCGCACCGGCGCCTCACCCGTTTCACCCAGGAACCACTGGTACCCCGCCATGCCCTGTATTTCGAGCTCAGAGGCAGGCAAATTTGCATATGGTCCAACCGTCCCGAAGGGTGAAATCGCGCAATAGACCAGTTTGGGGTTGACCTCAGACAGCTGAGCGTAGCCGATGCCTATCTCATCGGCCCTACCCGGCCCGAAATCCTCGATCAACACGTCGGCCTTTTTGGCCAGCTTTCGGACTATCTCTTGGCCTTTTGCATCCTGCAAGTTCAGCGCGATGCTCTTCTTGCCGCGGTTCAAGGCCAAAAAGAGCGCGCTTTCACCTTTGATCTTTTCTCCCAGTTTGCGCGTCCAATCTCCGTCGATAGATTCCACCTTGATAACCTCGGCGCCGCCGTCGCTGAGCTGCATCGAGCAGAACGGCCCTGAGATCTCCTCGCTTAAATCCAGTACTTTTATTCCTTTCAGAGGTGTCATCTTCGATCCTCCTATCGCTTACTCTTGCGTTTTCCGGCCAGCCCGGATATCTCCGCAAGTATTTCTTTCCTGTTTTTATCCGGCTTGACCGGCGCGGTTATCTTGATCGGTTTGGGCGCATCGCTGAACTTCAGCGGGAAGTTGCTGAAAAGCGCCGGCCCCCAGGTGGTATTCAGGTTGACCACCATCTTGTTGTCCCTGACGTGGGGATCGTTGTAAATCTCGTCCACCGTATTGATCGGGCCTACCGGCACACCGTTGCGGCGTAATAGAATGATCCACCACCTGGCGGGTTCCACGGCGAATTTCTCCTCGAGTATGGGTATGAGCTCGTCCCGGTGCTTTACGCGGTCCGCATTAGTGGCATATTTGGGATCTTTCTCAAGTTCGGCCAGCGCCAGCGCTTTACACAGTTTGGGCCAGTACTCCTCCCGGTAAATGCTCACGTTGATGTATTTATTATCATAAGTCCTGAAAGCCTGGGCCGGCACAATATTGGGATTGGCCGTGCCCATCGGCACGGGGCTTTTTCCCGTCGCGAAATACTCGGATATCCTGGTGGTCTGGAGGGCCAGTGTAGCTTCAAGCTGGGACATCTCTACTTTCTGGCCGCGCCCTGTCACCTGGCGCGCCATCAGTGCCAGTAACACAGACTGTACGATGTTCAAACTGGTGGTAAAGTCGACCGATGCAACATAGCGAAACATCTCGCCCTGGCTGCCGGGAGGGCCGTTCAAACTGGCGAAACCCGAGGCGAGCTGCATCAGCGGATCGTTGCTGGGCGAATTGGCCAGCGGCCCGGTTGCGCCGTAGCTGGAGCTGGCACAATAGATAATGTTGGGGTTCGCTTTGCAGACGTTTTCATAATCGAATTTCAGCTTCGCCATCGTCCCCGGCGGATGGTTTTCGATTATAACGTCGGCCGTGGCAACTATTTTTAAGGCGAGCTCCCGGTCCTCATCTTTCTTCAGGTCGAGGACTATATTCCGCTCATTGAAATGCGCCGTAATATAAGCTGTGCCCGCGCCGCCCTGCATGGTGCCCGCATAGTACAAACCGTCCAGCTTGGGTGGTTCGAAGCGGATGACATCTGCTCCCAGGGCACCCAGCAGGCAGCAGGCGATCGGCCCGACACCCCAGCCACCCACGTCTAAAACTCTTACGCCATTTAACATTCTCATTACCTCCAGGAGAGATGTTTTATCTTTCTCACTCTACGGCCTTACTTTTTCTCAGCTCGGCTATCTGGTCCCCGCTGTAGCCCATCTCCCGCAATACCTCGTCGGTGTGTTCACCGGGCAGCGGGCAGTACCTGTTGAACTGGGCAGGGGTATCGGATAACTTGAGCGGGTTGCCCAGTTGCTTAATTTTTCCCAGCACGGGATGCTCCTTCTCCATAATCATCTGCCGGCTTACCAACTGCGGGTCTTCCATCGCCTCTTCCACATACAGGACCGGGCCGAGGAATACCTGCCTTTGCTTGGTCCACTCCCACCACTCATCCCTTGTTTTGGTAAGGAACAGCTCCCTTAAAATCTTGAATATCTCCTGCCTCTCCTCTTCGTTTTTAGGCCACTGGCGGGCGATCAGGTCGGGCCGGTCGATGGCCTCGCAGAAGTTTTTCCAGAAAGCTGTCTCGATGAACTGTATGGTGATATATTCGCCATCCCTGGTGAGATACGTCGAGCAGTGCGGTTCACTCCCGGTTTGAGGCGTACTGCCACGCCTCCTTTTTTCGCCGTCGACCATGTACATGGTGGTATCAAAGGAGATGAGCGAGAAGACGCTGTCGAGATAAGCGATATCCACCAGCTGCCCCTTGCCCGTTCTCTCCCTGGCTTGCAAGGCAATCAGTATCCCGACCAGCGGATGCAACCCTGCGCCGGCGAAATCGGCTACCATGTTGCTCGGCCAGCAGGGCGGGCCGTCCTTGGGACCGATCAGGCTGAGCGCGCCGGAGACCGCCATGATGTTAGAATCATGGGCGATAATATCCCTGTAGGGACCTGTCTGGCCGTATCCGCTCACCGCGCAGAAAATAAGGCGGGGATTGATCTCTTTCAGCGTGTCCCATCCTATGCCCAGCTTCTCCATCGTGCCCGGCCTTGAGTTCTCAACCAGGATGTCCATCTTTTTTATCAGTTTATAAATGACCTCTTTGCCCTGTTCCGATTTCAGGTTGAGTTTGATGCTGCGCTTGTTGCGGTCGATGAAGGTATAGGCGGACATCGTTTGCGCAGCCGCTTCCATGGGCAGCTCCTGAACAAACCCGACAGGATCAACCTTGACCACGTCTGCGCCAAAATCGCCCATGTGCATAGCCGCAAAAGCTGGGGGGTAACCGCGGCACAAATCTAAGACCCTTATACCGTCCAATGCTTGAATCACAACAGTCCTCCTTTAACTTAAATTACGCCTTTGCTGGTTTCTTCAACCCGTATCTTTCGTAATATTCAGCGGGTATTTTATCGGGATCTTTATATATTATGCAGCGGCAGGGATCTTTGCCGAACTCCTTGGGCGGCTCAATTATCCAGATGGGATAACCTGTCTCCTCCATGGGTATGATGTCCTGCAGCGCGCAGTGCACACAGTAGACCGGGACATCCGTCCGCCCGAAGGTCATTCTCTGGGCTTTCTTCACCCTGGCCAAATTCTTGGGAGGATTATAGATACCGTTGAGTACAGCTCTGCCTCCGCTGCCGCAGGGCGTCATCATGACTGTGACCTTCTCGTCGTCCTCCTCTATTTGCAGCTTGGTCAGGTGCCCGCGGAAACCGGCGGCCAGCATCTGCACCTGCCGCTTGATGCTTTCAGCGCGGTATATCTGCGCCAGAATAGTGAAATCCTTGAAGACCTCGTGTAATACTTCGTAGAGGGCCTCGTCCCCCATGCGGTTATAGATATAGGACATCAGCGTGGCTATCCAGTCCCGGAAGCCCTCGTGCATAGAATAGAACTCTTTATACTGCCGGCGGTTCAACTTTTTGGCCTTCTGCAGATCACCCGCATCGATCGCCCTCTCGACCAGGTCGACTGTCTCGGTTCCCAGCTCCTGTAGTTCAGCTTCAGTGAATAATTTCTCGGACATACTCATCTCTCCCTTATAAAACCTATTTCGTGGCTTACGTTGCGTAACTATTAAAAACTGGCCTCCACACTGTAATCTTTGTTAGTATTGTTGACCCGGCTCGAATTAATTTAATATAATAATGTTATATTGTAATACTATTAATACATTGACGGCAGAATTCTATAATACATTACTATATTTGTCAATACGGAATAGCGGAGCAGGTGTAATATGAGCAGTAAAAGTGAATGGGTTGAGAAAATACTCAATCCGGCTTTAAAAGTGATCAAATCCCGCCAGGCCTCATATAAATCGATCTCGGGAGGCGAACTGGAGGCATTGTATACACCGGAGGACCTGAGCAGTTTCGATTACGAGCGGGACCTTGGCTATCCCGGGCAATATCCGTATACCAGGGGCATCCATCCGGCTATGTACCGCGGCAGGTTATGGACGATGCGCCAGTATTCCGGGTTCGGCAGCGCCAGGGATACCAACCAGAGGTTTCATCACCTTTTTAAACAGGGCCAGACCGGGCTCAGCATCGCCTTCGATCTGCCCACACAACTCGGCTACGACTCGGACAGCCTGTATGCCCGGGGCGAAGTGGGGAGAGTAGGTGTTGCAGTAGACTCCTTGCGCGATATGGAGGTGCTTTTCGAGGGTATCGAGCTGGACAAAATCAGCACTTCCATGACGGCCAATGCCACCTGCGCTCCGCTGCTCGCCATGTACATATGTCTGGCGCAGAAGGCGGGCATAGACCTGGCCAAATTGGACGGGACGGTACAGAATGACATCCTCAAGGAGTATATCGCCCGCAATACCTATATTTTCCCGCCCGGGCCTTCGCTCAGGCTGGTCGCCGATATAGCCGAGCACTGCAGTAAGAATCTCCCGCGCTGGAACTTCATCAGCATCTCAGGCTATCACATCCGCGAAGCGGGCTCCACCGCGTCTCAGGAGATCGGCTTCACTATGGCTAATGCCATCGAATATGTTAATACACTGGTAAGCCGCGGTCTGGACGTCGATTCATTTGCTCCGCGCCTGTCCTGGCATTTTCAGATTCATAACAATTTCTTTGAAGAAGTCGCCAAGCTGCGGGCTCTACGGCGCATGTGGGCCAGGATCATGAAGGAGCGGTTCGGGGCTAAAGACCCGCGGTCGCTGATGTTCCGCACCCACGTCCAGACAGGTGGAGTCACTCTCACAGCGCAGCAACCGCTCAACAATATCTCCAGAGCAACCATACAGGCGCTGGCGGCGGCGCTGGGAGGCGTCCAATCGATGGCTGTTGCCAGCTATGACGAGGCTATCTGTATTCCGACCGAGGAAGCGTCCACTCAGTCGTTACGCATACAGCAGATCATCGCCAGCGAGAGCGGCGTGGCCGATGTCGTCGATCCCATAGGCGGCAGCTACTATGTGGAAAGCCTGACTAATGAATTGGAAGCCGAAGCCAATAAATTCATTGAGCAAATAGAGAAACTGGGAGGAGCGGCCAGCGCTATAAAATCCGGCTACCAGACGGCTCTGATACAGGAGGCCGCCTATAATTACCAGAAGGAGGTCGAAGAGGGTGAACGGATCGTGGTCGGCGTGAATAAGTACTTCTCCCAAACACCCGAGATATCCCTGCACAGGGTGGGCGCCGCGGTCGAGTCGGGCCAGAAGAAAAGCCTGGCCGCTCTCAAGAACAAACGGGATAGCGAACGAGTCACGCAATGTCTGCGACGGCTGCAAAAGGTAGCCGAAGGCAACGAAAATATAATGCCTGCGCTTATCGATTGTGCGACAGCCTATGTAACACTGGGCGAGATGTGCGACGTATTGAGGAAGGTATTCGGAACGCAGAAGGAATCCAATCTATTCTGATAAAGGTACATCCGGCCTGGAAAAGAAGGTGGTAAGGTTTTACTAAAACCTTACCACCTTCCTCATTAAGCGAACTACTTTTCCGAATACACGTGATCGCTGACGCGATCGCTGTCATCCGGGTAATATTTCGAATTGATAGTATAGAAAACTACACACAGCAGCAGTGCCGGTAATAACCACAAAAATCCGTCGCGTATCCCGGCTGCGCCGCCGCCGACTACGTCAGAAATGGCGCCCACTAACCAGGGTCCCACTGCGGTGGCAGCATACACAAGGGTGACCATCATGCCCTGCCCGGCTATTCGATGTGAGGCAGGTGTAACATCGGTAATAAGTGAGAAGAGCAGCGGGATCATCATAGCTACGAGCATTATTTGCACGCACAGCAGGGCGATCAGCACCGGTATGGGGATGGAGCCGAATAAGTAAACGATTACTGCCAGCATAATGAAGTTGATGAATTGCAACAATGCCATCATGTAGCCACGGGCACCCCTGTTCTTTCTCCGCCAGCGGTCCGACAGCAGGCCGCTTATGGGTGATCCAATCATGGCCGTTAGTCCGGCTACACCGACTATGGTGCCGGCAGCTGCGGCATCTATGTTATACGCACGCATCAGAAAGGCTGGCAACCAGCCAACCCACGTGAAAACATATAATCCATAGCATGCTTGCCCTAAAGTGGTAAAGGTAAATGCCTTGATTTTAAAGAGCTTGACAAAGTTTACCAGGTATTGTCTGCTGAGCCCGGCTTCCCCTTCGCTCTTTACCGACGCGTAATCCTTCAGAAAAAAAGCCCAGATACCGAGGATAATGCCTGGCACTGCAAAAATGAAAAACGGCATCTGCCACATGCCTGTCCGGGTAACGATAATTCCGCCCAGAATCAGACCTATCGCTGTGCCGAGGACCCCACCCACACCGAAGATACCCGTTATCAGCCCCCTCTTTGCTTTGGGATATACCAGGGACAGCCAACCTGAACCGCTGGTGCTGAAACCATCCTCACCGAGCCCGACAAATGCACGAGTAATTACCAGGCCCACCACATTTCTCGCCAGGCCGGTGGCAAAGGTTGCAGCACTCCAGACCAATGCCATTATGCCGATCGCCTTGCGCCGGCTCCAGCGGTCGACGATCCATGCCAGCGGGATGGTGAACAGGCCGAGTCCTAAGCTGAAAACGGATTGTATCAATCCCAATTCCCCATCGGAGATACCCATGGATACTTTAATCTGCTGCAGCACTACCGATAGGATCGACCTGTCAGCGTAGTTCATAACATACAGGACAGTCATCACGATGAGTATGCTTGCAGCCTGACCCCTGGTTACCTGGTATGCCTTTTTTATCTCTACTGCTGGTTCCATAAGTGTTGTATTCCCCTTCATTTTTTATTTATCAATTGGTACAGTCCTACAGACCAACCCCGTTAAGCTTGTACAGCGGATTGGTCGCCGCCGTTATATTGATAGCAAAAGGTTTGTCGGTAAGGTCCCTTACCTTATGTACCTGGGCAACCAGCCGTCTTTTCACCTCGACTGGATCCAAACTGGGCGCCTTCTGACCGGCATTGGGACCAAGGGTGCCCAGGCCGCCAGCCTTGCTCACGGCGGCCACCAGGTCGGCGCCGCTGATCCAGTTCATGGGGGCCTGAATAATGGGATAATTTATTCCAAGCAGCTCAGTTAGCCGCGTTTTTATCGCCATTTCCCTGTCCAGCTTCTATCGCTGCCTTCAGCTACCCTACTGTGGTGTAGCCTCCGCTGACACTTAGAATCTGGCCAGTGATAAAAACGGAGACATCCGAGGAGAAGAATGCAACAGCGTTGGCTATATCCGTCAAGGTTCCCAATCGCCCCAGTCCCCTGGCCATCGGATATAACTTTGATGCCCCTTCTCTTCGCTTTTGTATGGCTTCTTTTGCCTGTTCCTCGGTCATTCCCATCTTTAACATCATGCCTATTCTGCGGTTATCGATGCCCGGATGAGGCACAGCGCCAAGAGAGACGCAATTGACATTAATGCAGTGCTTTCCCATGTCTTTAGCCAGCGACTTACTGAAACCAGCCACCCCGGCTTTGCTGGCCGAGTACGCAGCCTGCCTCGGCTCTCCGATGCGGCCGGCATCTGAGATAATGTTGACGATTTTCCCATATTTCTGGCTTATCATTTGATCAATCACCGCACGCGTACAGTTCATAGTACCGTAAATATTTACATCGAGATATCTCTTCCACATAGACCGGTCAACTTTCTCGAAGCTCATATCAAATGAAGCGGGGGAATCACCCTCAGGCATAGGAGCCGGGACGCCCGCGTTGTTCACCAGGATGTCGATCCGGCCGAACTTATCCATGGCCTTTTTGACCATTCGTGTAACAGAATCGAAATCGGATACATCTGATTGAATTCCGATGGCCTCACCGCCCGCACTGACTATTTCCCCGGCGACTTTATCTGCCCTATCCTGGAAAAAATCGTTCACCACGACCCTGGCTCCCTCTTGTGCCAGTAGTTTGCCGATGCCCTCGCCGACACCCTGACCGGCGCCGGTCACAAGCGCCACTTTGCCTTTTAATCCCAGATCCATAAGAATCCTCCTGTATAAAAAAATTTGGATTTACAAACCGAATGCAAACCATCCGCCATCGGCGGAGACGCCCGCATCAGCCGAAACAACGGCGCCGGTGATATATCTTGCGTCATCGGAGACCAGATAGTAAGCCAGCTTACCGATATCCTCAGGATATAGCGCCTTGTGCATGGGAACGTTCTTAAGAAAAGCCTCGAGGTCGCTGCTGGAAAGCCCCTGCGTCTTCTCGGTAACGACCGCTCCCGGGCGGATACAATTGACCCGGATGGGGACGGCGGCCAGCTCGCGCGACAGGACTATGGTGAACTGCGATATAGCGGCCTTCATCGCGCCATAGAGCACGCCGGGCAGGGATACCAGCCCTTCAGTCGCGCCGATATTGATGATGTTGCCGCTTTTCTGTGCTTTCATCTCCCTGGCGGCCCTGCGGGCGCAGTAAAAGGCGCCCATGAAATCGATGTTTATTATGTCCTCGGCCAGCTTCATATCGAGATCGGTTATCGACCCCATCGGCTCGGTGATGCCCGCGTTGTTGACCAGGATGTCCACCTTGCCGAATTTTTCCAGCGTCTTGTCGAAGAGGCGCTCCACCTGTGCCTGAACAGCCACGTCCGTCTGGACGCATAATATCTCCGCTTTGGAGGATTTCAGCTCCGCCGCGGTTTTTTCCAGATTTTTTAAATTCCTGCCGGCTATCACCACATCAATGCCGTTCTGTGTAAATATCCTGGCAATACCTTTGCCGATACCGCTTCCTCCTCCCGTGATCACAGCTACCTTATTTGACCTTGCCATTAACTTACACCTCCCATTTAATTTAGACCCTCATATTGTCGGATAATCGCCGCTTGCTTAACCGGCGCCAGTCTTAATTCAGGCAACGGCGGCATTTATCCATTTTTCAACACCCGGTAATATATTTAATCCTGTTGAGGCGCCGGTGATGCCCGAATCAGCCACGATTATAGAGCCGGTAATATATCTGGCGTCATCAGATGCCAGGAAATAGGCCAGTTTACCCACATCATCGGGGACCAGCGCCTTATGCATGGGGATATGGACCAGAAACACCTCGACATCGCGGTCGGAAAGCTCTTCCATCATCTCAGTGAGGACCAGCCCCGGGCAGATGCAATTAACCCTGATAGGAATGGCGGCCAGCTCAGTGGCCAGTAGTTTGGTAAACCTGTGCACTGCGGCCTTCATGGGGCCGTAGGCTATACCCGGAAAAGAGATCAGCCCTTCGACCGAGCCGATATTGATGATGTTGCCGCTTTTCTGCGCCTTCATCTCCTTGACCGCCCTGCGGGCGCAGTAGTAAACACCCTTAAAATTGATGCCTACGATGTCGTCCACCAGCTTCATATCGATATCCGTGATAGGCGCCACCGGCTCGGCGATGCCCGCGTTGTTGACCAGGATGTCCACCTTGCCGAATTTTCCCAGCGTCTTGTCGAACAGGCGTTCTACTTGCGCCTGAACCGACACATCTGTCTGGACGCACAATATCTCTGCTTTGGGGGATTTCAACTCCGCGGCTGTTTTTTCCAGCTTCTCAAAGTTCCTGCCAGCTATCACTACGTCGATGCCGTTCTGGGTAAAGATCCTGGCAATACCCTTCCCGATGCCTCGTCCTCCTCCTGTGATCACAGCTACTTTGTTTGACCTCGTCATTGTCCTTTTTACCTCCCTCATAACTACTAATTTTAATCGGCACAAACCGATAAATATCAACCAGCGAAAAGTAAAAAATCTACGAATAAAACGATAGTAATGTTATATTGTATTATTGTTATATCATATTTACTTTAATTCATCATATAACAACAAAGTGGTCTTGTCAATAATCTCGTGTGTATGGATGAGGCTGGTTTGGCCGGGAAGTACGGCATGCGCCGGGACTGCCCGCAATGGTGAGCGGCGGTGATGTCCGTTAAGTGCGGAAAAGGGAAGGGAGATGTTCGTTCATCAGGGGGTCGCTGGGTCCGGACTGGCGGGATTGTGCCGGCCTGGAAAACTCTGCATTAAGCCACTCGTAACCCTTGCCCTTCTTGTGTCTCAACAGCATATTGGTGTACATGTACCTGTCAGCCCTGAATGTGGCTACTAAATATTCGATAGCCCTGCCGTCCTTTTCATATACCACCCTTCTCAAGATCAAGCAGGGATCCCCTTCGCGGGCATCCAGTATAGGCCCGGTATAACTATCGACAATGTCGGCTTCAATAGTCTGAACAGCCCTTTTTATAGAAATTTTCAGGTCGGTTTCCATGAGATGGGTGAGCGTCTTGCTTTTCAATGTTTTAGCGTTCAGCTTTTCGCCTATATCTACCGGCAGGTAATTAAGCAGATGATACAGCGGTTTCTCATTTGCCAGTCTCACCCGCTCAATTCGAATAATCTCATTGCCCTCGGGGATGCCCAGGTAATCGGTGATGGTTTTATTGGCCAATAATCTGGAGATTCCGATTACCCTGGTCATGATCTTGATCCGCCTGGAGTCATGAGAGCTTATGTCAACCAGGTCGTTCCCGGTGCCCGACAGCTTGGGCAATTCGGCCCTCTCGATTTTTTCCGCCACGACGGTTCCCTTGCCCTGCTTCCTTATGATCAGCCTATCCTTTTCCAGCGACGAAAGCGCCTGGCGCACGGTGATGCGGCTGATATTGTATTGCTGAACCAGCAAATCCTCAGTGGGAAAGGGAGCCCCGGCCGCTATCTCACCCGACAATATTTTTTTACGCAGTATGGTATCCAGCTGGTAATATAGAGGTACCCCTTTTTCTCTTGTTAACATCCCTCTTCCTTAATTGGTATTATCATATCATTACTTCAACATTATACAGGAATTGCCCGGGCAATTGTTATAACAATTATAATCCCGGCAGGCTATTTACAAATTATCATTATAACATTATAATAATATAAAGAATTTTTCAAATTCTATAGTTAAGGAGCAGGGTTATGAGTGATGCAGTTACAGTTACAGTGACGGAGGCGATGGCGAAATTAGCTGCCTCGTTGAAGTACGAAGATCTTCCCACAGCGGTGGTTGACAAGGTCAAGATTTGTGTGTTCCATGCGCTGGCCTGCACTTTCGCAGGCCACCGCCAGGAATTGGTCGCGCCTGCCCCCAATTATCTCAAGGATCTAAAGCTCGGCGGCAAAGCCTCCACTTTCGTAGACGGCATCAAAGGGCCGCCCTGGGAGGTAGCCCTGGTGAACTCGATGATCGGACAGAGCACCGGCCAGGAGGATATGCACGCCGACTCATCCTGCCATTGCGGCTCGATGATCATACCGGTGGCATTCGCAGTCGGCGAGGAACTCGGCAGCAACGGAAAGGACGTTATTACTGCCATCGTTCTCGGTTACGATGTCACCGGGCGCATTGGAATGAGCATGCTCTCCCCCGACTTCTCCAAGAAATTCCGCCCCAGCGGTATGTTCGGACCATACGGCGCCTGTATCGCAGCGGCCAAATTGTATAATCTGAACGAAGAACAAATGGTCAACGGACTCGGAATGGCGGGCACGCTGTCCTGCGGCAATATGCAGTGGGCGATGGAGGGTTCACACGAAATGGTTTACCAGAATGGATTCGCCTGCAGAAACGGCATCTCGGCCGCGCTTCTGGGCAAACAGGGGGTGAAGGCGTCGCGCCAGGTCCTGGAGGGCTTCCTGGGCGCCTGGAATACCTACGGGAAACAACCCCTGGCCGAGAAAATCACGGAGGGTCTGGGCCAATCCTTTGAGATCATGAAGGTATTCTGTAAACCGGCCCCGGCCTGCGCGTACACTCAACCGTCCGCAGCCCTGGCCCTCAGGATGGTAAATAACTATGATATCGATCCTCAGGCAATCGAGAAAATAGCGATAAAAACATTCCCTATGGGCAAGATGTTCCCCGGACTGGATTACCAGGGTCCGTTCACAGATATCGCACAGTCCAAGCTGAGCCAGCAGTACTCGGTGGCCGCCGTTTTCGTTTTCAAGGAGCTGACTCAGTCCAATTACGAAAATTTATCCGACCCCCTCGTCAACAAGCTCGCTTCCGTTGCCACAGTGGACGTCGACGACGCCATCTCCAGCGCCTATCCCAAAAAGCAGGGATGCGAGATAACCATCACGCTCAAGGGCGGTAAGGTAATCCACGAGAAGATGGACGACCTCGAAGTCATGACCGACGAGCGCGTAATCTCTAATTTCGAGGCGCAGGCAACCCGCACGCTGTCAAAAAAACAGGCGGCCGAGCTTAAAAACGCCATATCCAGCCTGGATAAGCTGGATAATATCGCCGGCCTGGTAAAACTCTGTATTAAGAAATAGGATAAAACGTGGAGAAAACGAAGAAGATACGTGTATTGGTAGCCAAGCTGGGCCTGGACGGACATGACCGCGGCGCCAAAGTGGTGGCAAGGGCGCTGAAGGATGCCGGCATGGAGGTGATCTACACCGGCATCCGCCAGACACCTGAGATGATCGTCACCACCGCCATCCAGGAAGACGTCGACGTCGTGGGATTGAGCTCTCTCTCCGGAGCACATATGGAGCTGTTCCCCGAGATCATTAAAGGCCTGACTAAAAAAGGTAAGAAAGACAGCCTTTTTATATGCGGCGGCATAATTCCCGACGAGGACATACCGAAACTTAAGAAAATCGGTGTGGAGGCGGTCTTTGGGCCCGGCACATCGACCAGAGATATCGTCGACTACATTGTCGGACGTTTTAAGAATTAAGGGGGCGCTGTTTTATTGTCCCGCGCACCTGTTGTGGAAGGAGGCCGGGTATAAAATGTGCAGGTATTAATATTATGTTGAACAGCGGCGGCATCCCGAATAATTATTAAGGAGTGAATAGGATGGGTAAAGAATCACCATACTGCAAGGTCACCTGTCTGGATTATGGCGAGGAGCAGGGACTAACAAATCTGTTTTTTGCGGATAAACCCTCCGAGCCCTTCGTGTTTCCAATCCCCGGTTTTTACATCGAGACCGCCTCGGGAAGCAAGATACTGTTTGACACCGGCTGCAGCCCGGATTACAAGCAGACCTGGGGTCTGCTCAACGATTTCCTGCCGTATGTGAGACCGAGTTTCATGGTAGATAAGCTGAAAGAGGTGGGAGTGGCGCCGCAGGACATCGATTACGTTGTGATGTCACATCTTCATTACGATCATGCGGGAGGTCTGTCCTCATTCAGGGGCGCCAAGGCAAAAATAGTGGTGCAGAAAACCGAGGCGCATGTTGCCATGTCGGCGGTCTATACCAACCGCTCCGACCTGGCCTACGCGGGCTATCTCGGCACCGATTTTCAGTTCTCAGACCTTAACTGGGTGGTCATCGACGGGGACTACGACCTGTTGCCCGGCGTACACCTCCTCTTTCTGCCCGGCCATGCTCCGGGTGAAATGGGCGCAAGGATCGAGACGGAAAAATCCGGCGATATTATAATAGCCAGCGATGCTGTTTATACCGCCGAAAGTTACGGCCCGCCGTCCAAACTGCCCGGCGCCGCAATCAATCTCGATGATTACGTAAAAAGCGTCGAGAAAATCAGGCGCATTGCCGACATGTACAACGCTAAAGTTATCTTCGGCCACGACTCGGATCAGAAATTGGCGATGTTCCCCAACTGGTGGAAGTAACGTATCCCGTGGAATAAATCGGGGTAATACCTATTCTGCGCGTTCCGACGCCTTCTTGGCCCGGGCGCGCAGGTTCATTGTCAGCAGCCTCTTGCGCAGGCGTATGTTCTTGGGCGTGACCTCCACCAGCTCGTCGCCGTTGATGAAGTCCATCGACTCCTCCAGGCTCATTTTAAGCGGAGGCGTCAGCCTGACAGCGATGTCGGCCGTGGAGGCGCGGATATTGGTCTGCTTCTTCTCCTTGCAAACGTTGACTGCCAGGTCGGTGGGGCGGGAGTTCATTCCCACTACCATACCCTCATAAACGGGCGTCCCCGGATCGATGAATGTGATGCCGCGCTCCTGGGCATTATTCAACCCGTAGGTCACCGCTACCCCGTCCTCGGCAGCCACCAGCGTGCCGCTTCGGGTGGAGGATATATCCCCGGCATAGGGTTCGTAGCCCAGGAAAAGCGTATTCATGACGCCCTCACCGCGGGTGGCGGTCAGGTAGGCGCTACGAAAGCCGATGAGGCCGCGTGTAGGCACCTGGAACTCCATGCGCAGGTTGCCGCGCCCGTCATTATGCATATTGGTCATCCTGCCCAGCCTCCTGGCCAGCATCTCGGTTATCGCGCCGATGTACTCCTCGCGCGTATCCAAAATAAGCGCTTCCACCGGTTCGTGCAGTTTGCCTCCGATCTCGCGTGTTATGGCCTCGGGACGCGATATCTCGAACTCGTAATCCTGGCGGCGCATGGTCTCAACCAATATGGCTAAATGAAGCTCACCCCTGCCCGATACCAGGAAAAGGTCGGGGCTGTCGGTATCCTCAACGCGCAGGCTGATATTGACCTCGAGCTCGCGGTAGAGGCGCTCGCGCAACTGCCGGGAAGTGCTGTACTTGCCCTCGCGCCCGGCGAAGGGCGAACTGTTCACACCTACGGTAATCTTCACAGTGGGTTCGCCTATCTCGATGCGCGGCATGGCGTCGGGATGCTCAGGGTCAACCACCGTGTCGCCTATGCTGACTTCTTCGAGGCCGGTGATGGAGATTATCTCGCCGGCCGATGCCTCTTCCACCGGAACCCGGGCCAGCCCCATGAAGGTGAAGACGTCGTCTATCTCGTATTTGCGCGGCTCTCCGTCGGCGCCGATCACTGCCAGAATATCTTTGGGCTTGACACTGCCGCGGTGCACCCTCCCGATGGCGAAGCGCCCCTTGTAGCTATCGTAATCGAGGTTGGAAACCAGCATCTGGAAGGGGCCGTCATCGATGGCCGGCGGGGGCACCTGTTTTAGTATAGCCTCGAAAAGCGGCATCATGTCAGTTCCCTCCACAGCCGGGTCAGTTGTGCAGGTGCCGTTGCGGGCGCTGGCATACAGGACCGGGAAATCGAGCTGGCTGGCGTCAGTGGCTATCTCCAGGAAAAGGTCCTGCGTCAGACTAACCACCTCGGTGATGCGCGCGTTCTCGCGGTCTATCTTGTTGATGACCACGATGGGCTTGAGACCCTTTTCGAAAGCCTGCCGCAGCACGAAGCGGGTCTGGGGCATGGGCCCTTCCACCGAGTCCACCAGCAGCAGGCAGCCGTCCGCCATATTGACCACGCGCTCCACCTCGCCGCTGAAATCGGCATGTCCCGGGGTGTCTATGATGTTGATCTTGACGCCGCGATACATCACGGCCGTGTTCTTGGCCAGTATGGTGATGCCCTTTTCGCGTTCCAGCGCGTTACGGTCCATTATCAGTTCGCCCATCTGCTGGTTCTCGCGGAATACCTTGCTCTGCTTGAGCAGGGCATCCACCAGGCTGGTCTTGCCGTGGTCGACATGCGCAATAATAGCTATATTTCTGATATCTTCACGGAATTTCGGGGACAAGAGGTACTCCTGCGGAATTTTATTTGCGGCGCCGGGTCAGTAACGTGCGGGTGATTGTAACCATATACTATAATAGTAGCACATTGGAGGCCGACTTATACACCGCCAGGGCCGGCCGGAGACCTGAATATGAGTCAAAAAAGAGGTAGACCGGACCCCCGCGTGGCCGTGATGCTGGCCGGCATGCGGCTGATCAACAAAGAATTCTACAACTTTAAACTCTCCCCCGAGGCCAACCGACGCACCGTAGAGCGTGACAGCCGCCTGGCCGCCGGATGCAGGGAAAGGGTCTTCAGCACTGCCGACATAAGACTGCGCGATGGACTGACAGTCCGGCTTTACAGGCCGTCGGCTCAAAACGGACTCCCGGTCGTACTCTATATGCACGGCGGCGGCTGGGTGGTGGGAAGCATCGCAAGCCACGACAATATCTGCCGCAAGCTGGCCAACCGGTCCGCGGCTATCGTAATCTCGGTGGGCTACCGATTGGCGCCGGAAAGCAAATTCCCGGCTGCCGTTGAGGACGTCTATGCGGCACTGAGGTGGGCCCATGCTGAGGCCGGCTCCTTTGGCGGAGACCCCGGCCGCCTGGCCGTGGCGGGGGACAGCGCCGGCGGCAACCTGGCCGCTGCAATATGCCTGGTGACCCGTGACCGGGGAGGACCGTCCATACGCTTCCAGGCGCTGGCTTACCCGGCAGTGGACGCCTCGAACCTGAACAGGGAATCCTACAGGCTGAACAGCAGTGGCTATTACCTGACCAAAAGCATCATCGAACAAGTCACACCACTCTATATAAATAAAGCGGCCGAAGTGCTTGACCCTTACGTCTCCCCGCTGCTGGCGGGCGATGTCAAAGGGTTGCCCCCCGGGCTGGTTATAACCGCCCAGTTCGACCCGCTGATGAGCGAGGGTGAAGCCTACGCGGCCAGACTATTAGCGTCAGGAATATCATGCAGGGCGCACAGGTACAATGGTATGATACACGGGTTCGTGTCCTTCACCGGGCTGCTGCCGCAGGCAGGGCAGGCCATCGGCGAGATGGCAGCCGCCCTATCCGAAGCGTTACAATAGCCTGTTTTCCCCGGCCGGGCCGGGCATCAAAAACCAGGAGGTTTCACATGCGCAAAGTGGTGATCGCCGGCGTTGGCATGACCAAATTTACAGGGAAGCAACCGCGGACTGCGGTCGAGCTTTTCGGCGAGGCTGCCGCAGGAGCTATAAACGAGTGTGGAGTCAAGCCCGGGCAGGTGCAAGCCCTCTTCATAGGCAATTACCTCGGCGACTTCGAGGAGGGGCAGGCCCAACTGCAGGCCTTTGCGGCGGACTATCTGGGGCTGGCGGGGATACCGGCCAACAGGTACGAGAACGCCTGTGCCTCGGCCTCTGCCGCCATCCGCGACGCCTTCATCTGGGTGGCCTCGGGACAGTACGATATCGTCCTGGCCGGCGGGACGGAGTGCGCCACCAAGATGGGCACCCCGCTGGCCACGCGTACCTTCGCCATGTCCAGCGACAGCCGCTACGAATATGCCGCAGGGGTGACCTTCCCCGGCGTCTTCGCCATGCTCGCACACCTCTACTCAAGAAGGTACAACATACCGCTGGAGACGCTTAAGAACCGGCTCTACCAGGTGTCCATCAACTCCCACTACTACGGGGCGCGCAATCCCAAGGCACAGTTCCAGAAGGAGCTGACGCTGGAGGACGCGCGTAAAAGCCCCGTGATAGCCTCGCCCCTGCAATTAGCCGACTGCTGCCCCTTCACGGACGGGGCGGCCGCCGTAATAATAACCTCGGAAGAGGCGGCCAGGAAGCTCACCAAAAAGCCGGTGCTGATAGCCGGGGTGGGGCAGGCCTCGGCAGGAAACCTGCTCAGCCAGAAGGAATTCCTCCCTCGCATAAGGTCGCGGGAGCTGGCAGCGCAGCAGTCGTACAAAATGTCGGGCCTGGGACCGCGTGACATCGGCGTGGTCGAATTGCACGATTGCTTCAGCATCGCCGCGCTGATCGCACTGGAGGGGCTGGGCTTCTTCCCCTACGGCACGGCCGGCCTGGCGGTGGAAAAGGGCGAGACCAAAATCGGAGGAAAGATAGCCGTTAACCCCTCAGGCGGCCTCAAATCCAAAGGCCACCCGGTGGGCGCCACCGGCGCAGCGCAGGCCTTCGAAATCGTCAGACAGCTGCGCGGCGAGTGCGGCGAGCGCCAGGTGGAGGGAGTCAAGGTTGGAATGCTCGACACGCTGGGAGGGGACGGCGGCACACTGTGCAACATAATACTCAAGCGCGGCTGGTAATTAAAAATAACGGAGCGGTAAAGTGGAAGCAAAACTCACCTTCAAAGAATATAACGAAAATCTCAAGCAGGGCAGGCTGAGCGGACTTAAATGCGGCGGCTGCGGGGAAGTGTCGGCGCAGCCGAGACTGGTCTGCGCCAGGTGCGGCGGCCAGGATTTAGAGGCCATTGAATTGAAAGGCGGCGGCGCCATCCAGACATTCACCGTCAACTACGTTGCCGCCGAAGGCCGGGAGTCCGAGGCGCCCTATATAGTTGTAATAGTGGAACTGGACGAGGGCCCCTGGGTCATGGGCAGCATCGCCGGGCTCAAGCCGGAGGAGGCCAGCATGGACATCATGGGCAGGAAGGTGCGTATGGAGGGGCCTGCCGTCTTCGCCGGTGACAGGTACTCTGCAGGTGAGATCGCCCGTCCGCTGTTCAGACTGGTATTGTAGGGACAGGCCTTCAGGCCTGTCCTCTTACGGGCGCACCTGAAGGAACGCCCCTATGGGTTAGTTGGTAGGGGCGGGTTTTTAAGCCCGCCCGGTATTACGGGCACGTCGGTTATTCCTGTGCCTCCTGCAAAGATGCCCCCGACGTGCTTTTCATTTGCTCGCTGAGGTTTATACCTTTTTTCCCTAGATATGCCTTTCTGATGAACCACCACGCAGCCCCCAACAAAAGTAATCCGACAAGGACTATTATCGTATAAGGAGTCCTTGTAATATCACCTTTGTCGTCCAGCATATCAAGAACTATGCCGAAAAGGAAGATCAGAGAAAAGAGCAGTATGGAACCTATCCAGGTAAACCATCTCCAGAATCTGTTAAACTGAAAAATACCTTTGCTGTATAGTTCGGGTATTTTCCTGGGCATTAAGAGTACGGCTGTAGCCCCCAATATTTGTACTATCATAATTGCCAGCACCTGTACCAGTGCATATTGCTCAATACTGGCAGCAACCAGTATACCTAATAATTCAAGTACGAACACGATCATTATCGCAATACCGGGTGTCGAAAACCTCCTGTCGATTTTTGCCACAGGCCCCGGGATTAAACCATCTCTCGCCCAGGCCACAAATGTTCGAGCCCCGGACATCGTCAAACCATTGATTGTAGTTAATACAGCGCAGGTGAAGGCTATATATAGTAAGAACACCAGCGGCGGCGAAAGAAATGTACCGGCAGCAACCCATATCGCATCGCTCCCCGCTTTGCCTGCTTCATCCCAGGGCATCGTAGCCACCAGGGCGAAAGATTGCAGCACATAGAGTATTAGAATAATAATCAATGAAATTATTAACGCGCGCGGTATTGTATGCCGCGGATTCTTTATTTCACCTCCTATCTCAGCCAGCGCAATGAAACCGATCCACCCGACAGAAGCTACAACTATCACCAGGATGAACGGCAATACGCCATTGGGGAAAAGTGGAGTAAGATTGGCGGGATTGGCATTTATAGCCCCTCCGATACCAAAAATCAATATACCCAGTATAAACAGCGCAAACATCAGAGCCTGAATCCGGGTCGACAGTGAGATACCAAAGTAGTTGATCAGGGCAAAAATCGATACCAGACCGATCGACCATGCCAGCTCCGGGATTGCCGGCACATACAAACATATGATTTTGGCAAAACCCACTGCCACAAATACATTGGCCGTTATTATTGCTATAGCGCCGGCAATGGAACAGATGCCTCCCCAAAAGGGAGAAAGCGTCCTGGTAACAGCTACATAATTAGCCCCTGTCACAGGCAGCGTACCTGTAAGCTGTACCTGGTAGAGAATAGTAAAAAGGGCAGGAATAACACCCAGGGCATACGCTATCCACACACTGGGACCTGTCAATCCCAACAGCGAAGGCAGTAATATGAAGATTGAAGATCCAACAACAGTACCCGTGATTAAAGCTATCGCCCCCAGCAACCCTATTTTCCTTTGTAAAACCGACTGTTCCACGCGTTACCTCCTCGACTGATGTATTCTATCTATTTCACTTTCTCAAGCAGTGTGAAAAGCAAAATAAGAAGCAACCGATAATAATATATTATTTATCAAGCGTTTGATTTTTGCCCCTATATTACCAGCATCATCAATGCCTGTCAACAGCACAACTTAATATCAATATGGCCCGAGTTGCAATGATTTAGCGTTGACAAATAATTGACCCTGTAATAAACTATCAATCGATTGATAAACTATTATTAATGAGGTAGCAATGAAATCAGCAATCAAGAAAACCGGCCCCGGCAGCATACTGGTCAAGAGCGATAAGCGCAGAATGGAAATTGTAAATAAAACGGCGACGCTGTTTATTAAAAAGGGTTACCCGGGCACATCGGTGAGAGATATTGCAGCGGAATGTGACATGAACCTCGCTACACTCTACCACTACGTCGGTTCCAAGGAGAATATTCTATCGCTATATCTTGACTCTGTTACAGAATCAATGTCGCAATTCACCAGGGAAACGTTGCCGATGTTGCAACATATTCCTCCCAAAGAGGCGCTCAGCACGGCTATACAAATGTATCTCCAGTATTGTGATGAGCTTCAGGACGTCATTGTCTTCTGGCACCAGGAATCTAGAAATCTGAAACCGGAAAAACTCGGCAAGCTCATATCACAGGAGATTCAACTGGCGGATATGCTTAAATCAATCCTTACCTGGGGTGTTCGCTCGGGTGATTTTAAAATCAAGGACCTTGATGTCCAGGCACACTCCATTATCGTACTCTGCGATATGTGGTGCCTCAGACGCTGGTATTTTCGTCAGAAATACTCGCTAAAGCAGTACACAGAACTAGTCACAGACATCATACTTAAAGGAGTCACATCGAAGGAATAGTTGTTCTCGATACCATTAAAACCGGTTAACCTGACCGCACGTTAAATCCTTTAATCCTAGGAATAATCATGTAAGCGGAGGTATGAAAATGCGTATTCTGGTGTTAGGCGGGGCAGGGCACATGGGCGAGGAAATCGTAAATCAGCTGATCGCACGCAGCGATGTGCAGATAACCGTAGCTGATGCCGCTGCCGACAAGCTGGCAAAACTGGCCGAAGGCTTCGGATCAAAAGTCGATACCGCAGTCATCAATGTTGACGATTCCAACGGCCTTATCAGCCAGATGAAAAAGGCCGATGTTGTAGTCAGTGCGGTCGGGCCTTATTACAAATATGCGACCAAAATAATCGAAGCCAGCATCGCCGCTCGTGTTAACATGGTCGACATCGATGATGACTTCGATGCCACCCTGGCATCACTGAAGATAGATGCTAGGGCCAAAAAAGCGGGTGTGACCGTGGTTGTTGGATGCGGCGCAAGCCCTGGTGTGACCAATATCATGGCCAGATATGGGGCGGACAAGCTCGATAAAGTGGACGAGATACGGCTTTACTGGGCAGAAAGCGCCACGGATCCGGCCGGCCCGGCAGCGATGATACACTGGTTCCATATCACCTCCGGAGAAGTGCCCATGTACATCAACGGGGACTGGGTCAATGTCAAAGGCTTGTCCGGAGCGGAGGTTGTTGAGTTTATGCCTCCCCTGGGTAAACTCGAAGTCTGTTATACAGGTCATGCTGAGCCGGTCAGCCTGCCTCGTTTCATCAAGGGTCTCAATAATGTGACGATCAAGGGAGCCATCTTCCCGTCCCGCATGATGGATGTGTATAAGATATTAACCGAACTGGGATTTGGCAGCGCGGAGACCTTTAACCTGCCCGAGGGGTATTCAATTCCGGTCAGAGAGCTGTCGGTCAGGCTTTTGCGCGCCATGCCCCGTTTTGCACCCCAGTTTTTCCTGGATTTATATAATGAGGAGATGTCCCGGTATCAGGGCTGTGCCGGAGCTACCAAAGTTGTGGTGAGAGGACGGAAAGGTGGTGAATTCACTGAGTACACTTATGATTTGATGACGGATTCAGTGCGCACAGGCACCGCCACGCCCGCAGCAGTAGCAGCGCTGTTGTTGGCGCGCGGAGAGGTAAAAGAATACGGCGTACTGGCGCCGGAAGGCGCCTTCACCCCGGCTTTATTCCTCAAGGAACTGAAAGCCCCCATCAATGAAGTGGAAACAAGAAAGAGACAAATCGTGAATACAGCCAAACTCGGATAATATATTCACACGGCCAGAATAACGGTTAAGGAGGTTGATAAATGGATAAGTATCAGAACACAGACAGGACTGTCGGGCGCGTATTGGAGCTCAGGGCTGAAAAGAACGGTGACAAGCCGTTCTGCTACTTCGAAAACGATATGGTTACATACAGGGGCCTGGATACGATAGCCAACAAGGTGGGCAACAGCTTCCAGAATCTGGGGTTGAAGAAAGGTGATAAGGTATGCGTCCTTTTGCCGAACTGCCTGGAATTCCTTTACGTGATGTTCGGTCTTGCCAAATCAGGCATCACTATGGTTTCACTTAACTACCACCAGAAAGGCAATATCCTTGCCTACATGATTAATAATTCAGATGCCAAAGCCCTTGTCGTGCATAAAAATTTCATTGACAACGTGAAGGCTATTGAAGGTGAGTTAAAGAGCCTTAATACCCTTATTATCTGCCCCGATACAGATAATGTTCCTGTTTTTAGATTCGATATCGTTGCATGGCCTGAGATGCTGAAGGCCGGAGATGTGGTCGCTAAAGTAGACCTCCACTACAGTGATATTTTCTGTATGCAATTCACGTCGGGAACCACCGGGGCTTCCAAGGCGATAATGCAACCGCATAATCAGTATGTCTTCGCGGGTGAAAAAATGATTGAGGTGACACATGGCAGCGAAGGTGGGAATTTTTACAATTGGTTCCCGATGTATCATTTCTCGGGTATGGGGAACGCAACAATGAGCACCATGCTGAGCGATTCTACAATGTACATGGTGGAGACGTTCAGCCTGCGCAAATGGTGGGACGATCTGAGACGTTTTAAAATCACAGCTACCGGCGGTTTCGGCCAGATACTGCAATTGTTGATGATGATGCCGGAATCGCCTGACGACAAAAACCACCAGGTTAAGAACATGATTTGCGCGTGGGTGCCTAAAGACATCCAGGAAGCCTTTGAGAAAAGATTTAATATCATATTACAGGACGATTACGGTCTGACCGAAATCGAGCCTGTCAGCATCCAAGCATGGGACGATAGAAAACCCGGTACGCTGGGAAAGGGAATAGATGAGCTGGAGATTAAGATATTCGATGATTTCGACAACGAATTGCCCCGCGGTTCAGTGGGCGAGATCGTATGCAGGCCGAAATTGCCTTTTATTATGATGACCGGCTATTACAAGCAACCTGAAGCCACATTAAATACATGGAGAAACCTTTGGTTTCATACTGGCGATTTTGGGTTAATCGATCAAGAAGGCTATATCCATTTTGTGGACAGGAAAAAGGATGCTATTCGAAGGCGCGGTGAAAATATATCGTCTCAGGAACTGGAGCAGGTTATCGGAAGTCACCCCAGGATCGCTGAAATAGTTGCGGTGCCGGTTCCGTCAGAATTGGGAGAGGATGAGGTCAAGGTGATTGTCAGGCTAAAATCAGGTGATACACTAAAGCCGGAGGAATTATTGGACTTCTGCCAGCCGAAGATGGCCTATTTCATGGTACCCAGGTTTGTTGAATTTGTAGAGGATTTCCCCAGATCTGAACTGGGCAGGGTGAAGAAAAATGAGTTAAAGACGGTGAATGAAAATACCTGGGACAGGGAAAAGGCCGGGTACAAGCTGAAGCGCTAAATATGCCTGTACTTGCTCCAGAACATAGTTTTAAGGAGGCTAATGATGTCTGAGATAATCGGGATGAAGGCGCAGGATGATAAATATGCGACCAGGACCTTCATGAAGTATTCGAGTGAAAACCTGGGCAGGGATAAGAGCGGGGAACTTGTACTCTTGAGTTGCAACGAGGCCATCGCCCGTGCTGCCATTGAGGCAGGCGTACGTGTGATTACTTCATATCCAGGTTCACCGGTCAATTATGTACTGGACAGCCTGGCCTGGCCCAAACCCATTTTCCCATCCATGCACATTGAATGGTCGGCCAATGAGAAAAGCGCATTTGAAACTATGATCGGGGCTACGCTGGGTAACGTACGTGCGATGTCAGTTTTCAAGAACACCGGAATGAATTTCATCGCAGATCCGTTGCTGACCACCACTCACATGGGCATCAGCGGCGCCGTGGTTGTCTTTAACGATGATCCTAATGCTGAAACTACAGGGAATACACAGGACAGCAGGTATATCCCGAAATATGCTTTATGCCCTGTGCTTGAGCCGGCCACCATGCAGGAGGTGAAGGATTGGATTGTGGCTGCCTACGATCTATCCGAGATTCTGCGCATGACCATATTTGTCAGGGTCAGAGATAGGACCGGATGGGGACGTGAACCTGTGGTCCTTGGCCCCATACAGCATGCTGTAAGAGAACGAAAGGCTATATGTGATGCCACCGATGTTGCAAGGTTTCACCAGGGCTATGAAATACCGCGCAAAAAGGAGGAAGACGTCCAGAGAGTTGCCCCTTATCCTGTCTGGTTTTCCACCAGTTTACGCTTGCACAATGAAGCTCCAGTAGATGTCATCAATGAGGTGGGCAAACTACCTAATCTGCGTTTTAGAGACGAGGTGGCTGAAGCTTCTCCGCTTCATATAATTAAGCTGAAAAAGAATGCGCAGACAGGCATTATCACCGCTGGTTGCCATACCCTTGTACTTGAAGCTCTTGACGTTATGAATCTGGGCGGCGATGTATCAATACTCAAACTGGCCATAACCAATCCCCTGCCCGTGCAATTGATCAAAACGATGCTCGAACAGACCAGGCAGGTATTGGTTGTTGAAGAAATTGAGCCCATAATTGAGGAGGGCGTGCGTTCAATTGCTGCCGAAATGCCGTCACACGCCGCCATATTCGGCAAATTGACAAAGCATTTGCCTACCCTTGGTGAGATTGAACGCAACCATATCGGAGAAGCGTTGGAGAAGCTCACGGGCAAGAAATTCCGGCCCAAGGGAAGCAGAATCAGGATAGATGCGGGCAAGAAAATATTGCGTGACGAGATCAAATTTGGAGATCCGACGGAACTATCAAAGATGTGTCCCGGCTGCCCTGAATATGCAGGCCTGTATGCCCTTAAAAGGGCTGCTGAAGAGACCAATATAGATATAATAGGTTTTGGGGGTGATGGCTGCTTCGATCTGGTCATGCAACCTCCTCTCAAACTCGAAAATGTTGTGCTGCCGCTGGGCGGCAGCGTGGGCGGCGCACACGGGTTGGCGATGAGCGGCATTGACCAGGTAGTGGTTGCGCTGATGGGTGACGGAGGATTTTTCCATCACGGTATGATCAATGTAGTTAACGCCGTCTATAACAAGAGCAACCTTCTAATAGTAATCCTCGATAACCGGTCCGTGGGACAAACCGGCCATCAACCTCATCCCGGCGCTTTCGGTCTGACCGCAGCATATGAACCGACCAAGATAATGGACATCGTCGATATCTTGAAGGCCTTCCAGGTTGATTATTTAGAAGTGGCGGATCCTTTCAATCAAGCTCAATCCCGTGAAATATTTTCCAGGGTACTTAAAATGAAAGGGGTTCGCGTTGTCATCCTGCGGCGCACCTGTACACAGATTGTAATACGGCAGATAGGCAAGACCATAAGAGGGGTACGTGTCCTTGGCCCGCAATCCCGTGTAGATGAATCGAGATGCCTCGCTAAAACGGTCGAAAAATCGCCCTGCGAGGCTGCCTGCCCGGCGGGGATAGATATTGAGGCCTATATAAAAGCCATCGCCAATAGAGATTTCCAGCAAGCAATAGCGATAATAAGAGATAAGAACCCGTTCCCGAGCGTGTGCGGCCGTGTCTGTAATCATCCCTGCGAGATGGACTGCAAAAGGGCGAAAATCGATGAGGCCATAGCCATTATGGCACTCAAGCGCTTTGCCGCAGATTACGATTTCAAATATGGCGATAACAAACCGCGCCCCGTAAAGCAAACCAAACAGGAAGGCATAGCCGTCGTAGGCTCCGGGCCCTCGGGGCTCACAGCAGCATATGACCTGATCCGGAAAGGTTACGCGGTGACCGTGTTTGAATCAAGGCCTTTCCCGGGCGGCATGCTTACCGCAATGATCCCTGATTTCATGCTGCCCCTGAAAATGGTTGAACGAGACATTGAGTTCATCAGGCGTACGGGTGTGGAGATACGCACAAATGTTACAGTGGGCAAAGACATTACAATCGACGGCCTTTTCAGCCAGGGTTATAAAGCCATCTATTTTGCCGGCGGCGCGCAAAAGCCTTTGGCGCTTAATGTCCCGGGGACTCAATTAAAGGGAGTGGTATATGCCCTGCCTTTCCTGCAGGAGATTAAACGCGGGAAAAGGTTGAAACTGAAGGGTAAAGTGGTTGTGATTGGAGGCGGTAATGTCGCGGTTGACACTGCTCGTTCAGCAGTGCGCTGCGGCGCCGATGAAGTTCACCTCGCATGCCTTGAAGAGTTGCATAACATGCCAGCGTTTGACGGGGAAAAAAGAAAAGCCATGGAAGAAGGCGTCGTATTTCATCCCGGGTTGGCTCCCCGGGAATTTGTATCTACAGATAAAACCAGCATCGATGCCGTCCTGTTTAATCGCGTTGAATCGACCAGTGTTGACGAAAACGGCAGGGTTTGCTGGGATCTTATTAAGGGTTCAAGAGGTAAAACGTCGCTCCCGGCGGATTTCGTTATCATTGCTATTGGACAGGCGACCGATTCTCAGACATTTTCCGGCAAACTTGCGTTAAGCCAGCGCGATACAGTGATAGCTGACGAGAACACTCTGGCAACCGGCATACCCGGTGTTTTCGCCGGAGGTGATGCTGTATCGGGACCATCGACGGTAGTAGAAGCTGTTGGCTACGGTCATAAAGCAGCAAATGCCATCGATGTCTATATACGTACCGGAGATCTGCCGCAGCCCGTTGACCCCGCTATTACTCCTATTACAGGCGCTGATCGAATACCACGAGACATTATTCACAGGCCCAGGGCATCCATGCCGCTTTTGCCGGTCGCACAAAGGGTAAACTGCTTTGATGAGGTGGAAACCGGCTTGACCGAGGACATGGCCGTGAGTGAGGCGAAGCGTTGCCTGAACTGCAAGACCTGTGGGATCTGCCTGTTTAAATTCGGTTGTGTCAGCCTGACACCTCAGGTAAATGAAGAGCTGAATAAAGAGTATCCACGGATAGAGGCAGATACTTGTGCAGGTTGCGGGGTATGCAACCAGGTTTGTCCCTATGACAGTATCGTTGTACAGGAGGAATGATCAGATGAGCGATACATTCAATATGATGGTTGCGGGATTGACTGGCCAGGGAGATGTGCTTATTACAAGGGTACTGGCAACAGCTCTGCTGGCAGAGGGGAAGAATGTTTTAACAACCGATTATCCGCCATCAACACAACGTTTGTCGGGTATACACAGCCATATAAGGTGGGGCAGCGGTAAACTATACGCTGATGTTGTCCCCGAAGGTGAAGCCGACCTGCTGGTCGGCCTGGAACCGCTGGAATGTTTGAGGATAGGGATGCGATTTGCTGCGAAAACCTGCACTGTCATAATGAACGAACGGGAAGTGCCCCGCATGATTGTAACGCCTGAAGTTCGCACTTCGGGCAAATGGAAGCATCCGTCCACAACAGACATCCTTGCTTACTTTCAACGCATGGGCATAAACAAGGTATCTTCCTTTGATGCCACCGAAGTCGCAATGAGTAAAGGGGGCGGCATAATAACAATGAGTATGGTGATGCTCGGCGCGGCCTATGCAACCGGTCTCATTCCACTCAAGAAGGAGGCGGTGGAAAGTTGCATCATAGCCTTTGCCCCTAAAAAATGGACGGAGGCCAATTTAAATTCCTTTAAAGCAGGCGTTAATAAATACAAGGATCTTGTGCGTAGCTGATTGAGAATACGGCATTTAACTCAGGCTACGTTTTAACGCTCTGCTCAGTTTTTCATCGAATAAGTCCAGCCAATAATCAGGGGAGGTTTAATAAATGACGAAGAAGCTCCTTGCACTCGGCGGCAGTGGTCACATGGGACAAAAAGCCGTTCAAACCGTGCTAAAAAACCCGGATTTGGAACAGCTTATCATCGCCGATAACAACCTGGAAAAAGCCAGGGTATTTGCCAATTCACTAAAAGACCGGAGGGTTAAAGTTGAGCATGTAGATGTGCAGGATACCGGTTCCTTGGAAGCATTGATGAAACAAGTCGACGTGGTAATGAATACCATCGGGCCTTTTTACAAATACGCTGTGCCGATTGTCAGGGCAGCTATCCGGGCAGGTAAAAACTATGTTGATATCAACGATGATTATAAACCGACACAGGAAGTGCTTGAGTTCGACAAAGAGGCTCGGAAAGCGGGAGTAACAATCATAGAAGGCATGGGGGCCAGCCCGGGTATTTCCAACATAATCGCGCGCTATGCCGCAACCCAACTGGATGAGGTGGACTATATCCAGACGGCCTGGGGGATAGCCGGAGGCATCCGGCGGCCGCGCAGCGTATTTACCAAAGAGTTCATAGACCTGGTGAAGGCAGAGGCGGGGGATGCCGCGATAGGGCACTTAATTTACTGCGCAAGCTGGAAAATACCGATCTTTAAAGATGGTAAATTTATAGAGGTCATCCCCCTGCAAGAGGGTGAAGATGTGGCTTTCCCCAATGGAAAGGCGTTTTTCAAATATATCGGACATCCGGAACCTGTCACGTTGCCGCGTTTTATTAAAGGTATCAAAGGCGCCTGTAACCTCTGCGGCATGGAACCGGAGGAATTCGATACTGCATTATACCTTGGTAAAAAAGTCCGCAACAAGGAGATCAGCCTGGAGGATGCTATTCAGGCATTCCCCGATGAGATATTAAAAAGACTGCAGCAACGCCCGGATCATACCGAATACATGGGTCCGCTTAAGTGGGGCATCATTGTCAGCGTCTCAGGGTTGAAAAGAGGCAGGAAAGTCAGGTACACGCTGGGCCCGCGCGGCGCACCGCGCGGGGATATGATCGGAGTTACAGGTATCTCGGTTGCCCTGGCAGCAGACATGCTGATTAATAATGAGATAAATGAACCTGGAGTATTTGCCCCGGAAGGCTGCATCGATCCTGACCTGTTCTTCAAACGGTACGTAAATTACTGGGATTACGATAACAAGCGCTACTGGATACCAAAGCCGCAGAACATTAAACAGGCTCTCTGGCGGGTGGAGGAAGCGCTATAATCACCATACAGACTTTATTTGGAGGCGATTTATGAGCTTTAATGTGCAGCAATTCATGCTCAAGGATAAAGTAGCACTGGTAACCGGGGGAAGCCGCGGCATAGGCCACGCCATTGCGCTGGGGCTTGCTTCCGCGGGCGCCAAAGTGGCCATATCGAGCAGGAAACAGACAGATTTAGATGCGGTTCAGTCAGAGCTTGCCGGGCTGGGCGCTGAATCTATTGCTGTTGCGGCACACCTGGGAAAAATGGAGGACATAACCCGCTTGATCAGCAGTGTGATGGAAAAATTCGGGCGGATTGATATCCTGATAAACAATGCTGCCACCAATCCCACTGTTGATCCGGCAATAGACTACACGGAACGCGCCTGGGATTCCATTATGAACCTGAACCTCAAGGGGCTTTTCTTCCTTAGCCAGGGAGTAGCCAGGATAATGAAAGGACAGTCAGGTGGTTCGATTCTCAATATCGCTTCCGTCGAAGGTATCAGGCCAAACATTTTAGCGGCCTATGGCATCAGCAAAGCCGGTGTAATACATACCACCAAGGCCATGGCCAAGGAATGGGCTGTATATAACATACGGGTCAATGCCATTGCGCCCGGCATCACCAGGACGCGCTTCGCTGAATTCTGGTGGAAGGACCCCGAATTACTCAAAACTGCCTCCAGTATGATACCGCTCGGCCGAACGGCTGAGCCGGATGAAATGGTGGGCGCAGTCATTTTCCTCGTATCCGACGCATCCGGCTATATTACGGGGCAGGTACTTGCTGTCGACGGCGGGATATCTATATAGCCGAGCGTTTAGACAATCTGTAGGGGCGGGTTTTTAAGCCCGCCCGTTTCGCGAATCGGAGTCCCTTAAATACGCCGCGTAACTGCTCAGCGCAGAATAGGCCCTGATGGCCTGTGTGAACGAGGTATAGCACGTCGTGCCGGTCTCCCGGGTGAGACTGGACGCCGCCTCAGTAATCACCTCCGCTTTCATGGGCAGGCTGAGGGTCACGGCCACGGGTTTGCCGTAGCGCTCTTTCAGCGCCATCATCTCCCGGTAGTAACCTTCGAAATTCTCCACGGCCCCGCGGGCGAAACCGTCCGACATGGCGCCGCCTCCCTCCCCGGCCTCGATATACTTCCACATCGATTGCACGCCGGCCACTATGCCCAGCACGATGAGTCCGTCGATGGCAGGGCTTTCCAGCAACGCCTGCACCATCCCGGCGGCATCTCCCTTCACACCTGTGACCGTATCCACGGGGTTGCCATGAGACCAGATGGGGGGCAGGACGGAGTTCAATTTATCCAGCGTGGCCGGGTCGAGCGGAGGTACTTCCAGCCCACTTCGCGTGCAAGCGTCGGCGGTCATTACTCCCCAGCCACCTCCCGGCGCTATGATGCCGACGCGGTTGCCCCGCGGCAGCGGCTGGCCGTTGAAGGCCGCCGCGGCATCCACCATGGCGTCCATATCGTCTACCCTGATGGCGCCGGCCTGGCGCAGAAGACTATTAATGATCTGGTCGTCGCCCGCCAGCGCGGCCGTGTGTGACATTGCTGCCCGCGCACCGGCTGCCGTGCCTCCCGCCTTCAATACGATGAGCGGCTTACGGGCCGTTACCTTTTTCGCCGACTGCATAAAGCGGCGGCCGTCCCTGATACCCTCGATGTAGGCCAGTACAACCGAAACCTTGTCGTCCCCGGCCAGGCAGTCCAGGTAATCCCCCACACGCAGCACAGCCTCATTGCCGGCGCTGATGAGGTGGCTTATGCCCAGTCCGCGATCGCCGAGTTGGCTGGCTATCATATCGGCCACGCTGCCGCTCTGCGCCACGATGGCAATCGAGCCTTTGGAGGGGTAGACCGGCATCATGTGGCAGTAGAGTTTAGCGTGCGTGCTGATCAGACCCACGCAGTTAGGCCCGGCCAGGGCCAATCCCGCCCGGCGGGCAATGTCGCCTATCTCGGCTTCAAGCACGGCCCCCTGGCCGCCGACCTCGGAGAAGCCGGCGGTGATCACGATGGCTGCCTTAACGCCCTTGCGTATGCAGTCCTGGATGACCTGTTTCACGCCGGCCGTGGGCACCGTGACAACGGCCAGGTCGACCTCGCCCGGGATATCCGCCACGGACGGGAAGGATTCCAGCCCCAACACCCGGACTTCGCGCGGATTGACGGGGCAGACCCGTCCCTCAAACCCGCTTTTAACTATGTTGAAGAGGACGCGGTAGCCGAACTTGTCGGGGCTGGCCGAGGCGCCGGCCACGGCCACCGATTCAGGATAAAGCAGATAATTGATGTCCCCGGGCTGCAAGTAATCACTCCTTGAGCAGGATTTATACGCATGCAGGGCTGTAATAATCTACGCGGCTGAATCTTTCCTCAGGATGTACTCCCGTACCACCTTGAGCGAGGCCTCCACGGCCTCCGGCTCGATATATTTACTGAAATCGTTGTGAGTATGATATACCCAGTTCTGGTCATAATCCTTGACCATGAAGCTCATAGCGCAGAGATTGGTTGCCTCGATGCCGGCCTCGCCGAAGGCCGCGGCGTCGGTGCTGCCACCTCCGGGCGACATGCGCGAGATAAAGGCGTTGTAGCCCAGTGCCCCCGCGATATCCACGCATTGCTGCGCCATCTCCTTCGAGAGTTTGACCGTCGAGTTGAGGTCGGCGTCGAAGAAGTTGAGGCTCTTAAGCTTATATATGGTATCCATATTGAGCGCGTAGGTCTTTGTTTTTTTTAGCTCTTCGAGATGGCGTTTGATCCAGGCTCGGGCGCCGCGCAACCCGCACTCCTCGGCATCGAAGGAAAGGATGATCAGCCGCGTATGCTTGAGGGGGTTGTTCCCCGATTTCTTAGCGTCGCCGAAAAGCCTGCCGATGCCGGCGGCGACGGCCACGGCTATCATGTTGTCGCCCGCCCCCGGCGCCACCTGGTTGGTGGTGAAGACCAGGAAGGGCAGCTCGAAGACACCCAGTATGACCAGCACCAGCGCCACCCACTGTGGAAGAGTAATGCCGAAGCAAAGGAGCACGCCGGCCACCAGCGATACCAGCAGGCCGATGACCAACAGCAAAACCCCGCCTGCCAGCAGCGGCGAATACAGCTTGGGCAGGCGATCCAGTATCTGGAATACGTATGCCGCATCATGATGGGCTGAGACGATGACCTGCTGCCTGACCTCGCCCGACGGCTCGATCGATCCATAGACATTGTAGCCCTTTGCTTTAGGGAAAAGCGGGTCCAGCAGGTGCCAATACACCAGAAACTGCCCGTAGAACACGAAGAGGCCCAGAGCCATGCCGGCAAAGGAAACCCAGGCCAGGGAGGGTACGAAGTAAAGCAGCAGCATGCAGGCGAAATAGAGCACGACCATGCCGGGGATATACTTGAGAAAGCTGAGGGGGTGCGTGGTGATCTCCTCGATTTTAACCGATCCGGGATCGCAGAATTTCTCGAATTCCTCGCCGGTCCTGTGGCCGGCCTTATGGCAGGCCTCAGTCCCGGTCAGGCGGCCCGGGTACCCCTCGACCACCTCGTCGGTGAAGGCAAAGGCGTCCTTTACCTGCTGCGGACCTATCTCCGGCAGATTATTAATATCGCCCATTTCTCAACCTCCTCGGTTATTTAAAGCAGGTCAGTATCCCAGCCATGTAGTTATCTTGTCCACCGGCTCACGCGGGGTGACCATGTCATTGACAGGGAAGCCGGGGTCGGGGTAGCCGATGGTGATCCCGGCCACCAGCCTTTTGGACTCGGGGATATTGGCATATTTCCGCCAGACCTGGTCGTACATGATGCCCTGGTCGGCTATGCAGGTCGCCAGGCCGTATTCAAGGGCGGCCAGGCAGATAGTCTGGCATAGGGCCCCCAGTCCCAGCATATCCAGGTGGTACTGCATCTCCCTGTCGGCGCAGATCACGATCTGACATGGGGAATCGAAGAAGCGGAATCCGCGCAGCATCCATTTATTGCGCGCCTCCTTGTCCTCGCGTTTGATGCCGATGATCTTGAATATCTCCATGGCCAGCTCCACCTGGCGCTGGCGGTAGACTCCCTCATAGGGATTTCGCAGCATGTCGTTGGTGGGGAATGAATGCTCATTAAATAGTCTGCCGCATTCCTCGCGTATCTCGTCCAGAGCCTTGCCGGCAGCTACCACGAACTCCCAGGGCTGGGTGTTCATTCCTGAAGGCGCGCGCACGGCGGCCTCCAGCACCTTGTGTATCACCTCTTTGGGCACCGGGTCCTTTTTAAACCCGCGTATGCTCCTGCGGTTGTTGATGGCATCCAAAACGTCCAAAATGTGCCTCCTTCTGGCTGAAAGTCCGGTTATTCTACTATGTTTACAGAGTAAAATTCCAAACATGAGAAATTATTGCATAATGTGTTACATTGTGTTACATTTTCGGCCGGTTACATCATTCGATATGCCAGAAAGAGAGAAACATAATTACAAATTAAAGAAAAGTTGGTGATTACTATGGCAGAGAAAAAAGAAATTTACCCTAACCCCAGGTTTGGCAGTATTACAGAAGAAGATGAATACTGGGCAAACCACAGCCCGCTTGATGAAGGATATTCCGGTGAAATCCAGAAGGAAAAACAGAAGCGCTCTTCCTTCTTAACAATTCGTCTGACCGGAGAAGAGTTGACACAATTACGCGATTGCGCATCTTCAAAGGGAATGGGGCCTTCAACTTATATACGGACTCTTATAAAGGGTGCGCTAACACCCAGGGAGCACACTGAATTAGCTCTCAGTGAAAGCGCACAACGATTTCAATCAATCCTGCAAGGGCTTGCTTATGACAGGAAGGCCGGTGGAACGACTGCGGTTAAAGACAAAGCAAAAGAACAATACCAAGATTTTTTAGATGCATTTTGCATATTGGAACCGTCAAAATCTCCACTTACACAAGAGAAAATGAATAATATTACTACCGCGATAATCCCTATTATTTATCAATTTATTTCAAATGCGTGTGTAAAAGTAATTACTCCTGGCGATATTGAGTTTGATGAGATGAAGCGAATAACTAACGAACGGACAGGCACGGCTAAGAAATAATCAATTTGGTCAATCGTGAGCCGTGGTGAACAGTATGCCGTCTATCTCCTTCATCTTCAAACCATTACAATTTGTAACGGTTTCATTTTCATCTTTTTCAACCTTTCAATAACCACTACCTTTGACCCACCCTGACAACGTTGCATTTTTTCACCGATATGAAATACACTTTTCTTCATCACAGCAGATGATTGCCAGTAACATTATCAAAGGAAACATTAAAAAACGAAGCGAAGAAGGTTATTTGGATGAAGGTAAATTCGCCAATACTGCAGCTATTGAAAGAATGCTGAATTCATATTGATATTCTATATACCGATTTAGTTGATCAACTGATGACTTATTTTGAAGATTACTACGAGATTATCAGGGTCAACCCATTGGCTAAGCCAGAGGATATTGAAGAAGCATATAAGAAATTATCTAATAAATACGATCCTATCCGAAATAATGATCCCGCTGCTGTGGAAGCTATGCGTATAATAGATACTGCGTATTCTGTCCTTAAAGACCCCGTGTTGCGAGATCGATATCATCAAGAGTGGTTAGAAAAAACACTTTATAAACCAGAATACATACCCAAAGATAAAACCATTGACACACCTAAATATAAAGCTGAGTACATTCCTAAAAATGAGGCCTACAATAGTCCGAAATACAAAGCTGAATACATACCTAAAGATAAAGCATATAATGACCCCGAATTTCAAGCTGAACCTGTCAGCATCAGGAATATTAACAGTCGTCGTATACTCATCGTTATTCTATTGGTCGTTGATCTTTCTCTTGCATCAATATTCATACTGATGCCGCTCATAAATTCATTCTTAACTCAGAACATCTGGATTTTATACGTTGTTTCCTTGTTATTTTGCGCCATCGTAGCAAGTTTGATCTTTTCAGTAAAATTTCGCCAGGGCTTCAATTATTCAATAAAATCAGCATTCAAATCAGTAAAAAATTGGATTACCTCTATGCCTGGTAATAATCATTTTCTCGACCGCTTTCTGATCTTTGTACTGACTTTTATATTGATTGTACTCATAGTCTATATCTATGTCTTACCATGGATAATTCAAATATTCATTAGACGTTCTCCTGTTGAAGTAGTCTTGTTATTTGGCTCTCTTTTAATCATTGGCATTTTATTAGTATCACCCCGGTTCTGGCGATTCTGCTCCACGATTATCCAATCTATGCGTTCAATTATTGTCCACTTTATACCTAATAATTTAAATGCGACAGAATTTACTTCTACTATAAGCGAGTGGACTTGGGAACCAGCAAATATGAAAGATGTATTTAGTCGAAACGTATGGAATGAAATAACTCGGTTCGAACCGAGTCGGCAATATAGTAAGGAACAAGGGTATCATAATGAACTTTATTTTTATCTTAAAGCTAAATTTATCCAATCTAAATTCAATAAGAGAAGGGGATCATCTCAACCGGATATACTCATTGAACATATAGCAATTGAGGTCAAGGGTCCTACTTCCAAAAGAGGCTGCGATGATTGTATGAATAAGGCCATAAGGTATACAGCTGATGGGCATTATTCACTGTTTTTTATTGTACTATTTAATCCCCAGCAGGAGATATCATCAGCATACTTTAAAGATTTTAAAGATGGATTATTGAAAAGTCACCCTGAAGTAGGAGTAATTACCAAATGGAAATAACTGGTAGACGTATTCTGAGGTAAATGTATTTCCATTTGCCGAATAATCACACTAGGATGCAGAAAGAGGAGAGATGAAATACATAGTAAGCATAACATACAAGGGAACAATTAATATGAAAGTTGAAGCTCCCAACCAGGATGCTGCTGAGGATGCAGCTCTCGATGAAATCAGCACCTGGTCAGAGAAGTTATTTATCGAACGCCTTGATTTCGAAATTGATAGAATTGATTTTCGTACTTAATTAGATTTTCTGTATAGGCCAGATTGAGGATCTATAATTATATGATAGGTCTTAGTGGTTGAGGAACTGAAGCCGAAAATATTGTTAATCCAATAATATATCGATTTTAATCCATTTATTGATCCCTTCTAACACATCATCACTACAGCATGTTAATATAGCTATCGATGAAGGTCATCGGCGCCGTGGGCGATATCGGGTCGGGCAAGGACGAGGTGCTCAAGTACCTGCGCGACAGGTACGGCGTACCCTTCATCTCCACCGGAGACATCGTCCGGCAGATAGCGCAGGAGGAGGGGGTGGAGGGCACCAGGGAGAACCTGGAGGCCATCTCAAAGCGCTGCTTCGCCGAGATGGGCAGGGGCTGTTTCGTGCGCATGGCGGCTCAGGAGATCGTGGAAAAGGGCTGGAAGGTGGCTGGGATCAGCGGCGTGCGGTCGCCGGAAGACGTGGCAGTGATGAAGGAGATGTTCGGCGATGATTTTATACTGGCCAGGGTGGATATCAGCGATCCCAGAATACGCTTTGAACGCGTTCGACTGCGCGGCGAACGGCGCGACCCCCTGACCTGGGAGGCCTTCCATGAGCAGGACAGGAACGAGGAGCAGGAGTTCCAGATCGGCAGGGCAGAGGCCATGGCGGATTACAGCTTAGATAATTCAGGAACGCTGGAGGAGCTTCACCGGCAGCTCGATAAGCTGGTGGCCTCGCACAAGCTACCTGTGGAATAGCAGGACCTCCACGATTGTTTTTCCCAGCAAAAGCAATATTTGCTATGCTATATAGATTGTTGGCAATTGTCCGGGGATCGGGCATATTATGCAACCCGCCGGAGCTTATTAACTGGAAGGTGATTACTCAATGAAAAAACTGGGCAGCCTGATCGCTTTAATAATCGCAGCTTCCCTGGTGCTGGCAGCCTGCGGTGACCCCAGCGCCGAATACCTGAGGCAGGGTGATACTTATTACGACCAGGGCCAGTTCGTGGAGGCCATCGCCGAATACTCCAAAGCCATCGAGCACAATCCCAACCTGGTGGCCGCCTACACCCATCGCGGCGCCGTTTACAACGCCAGGGCCGAATGGGACCTGGCCATTGCCGATCTCAGCAAGGCCATACAACTCGACCCCACCCGGGCAGACGACTACCAGAACCGCGCTTTCGCCTACCTGGCCAAGCAGCAATACCAGCAGGCCACTGCCGACCTGGTTAAGACGGTTTCACTGGATCCAAACGCCGTGATGGCCTATACCAACCTGAGCTGGCTCTACGTGCAAAACGGACAGTGGGACAAGGCCATCGAGGCCGCCGGCAAGGCCATTGAGCTCAATCCCAAACTTTACGACGCCTATTACAACCGCGGCTCGGCCTACTACGCCAAAGGCGATGTGAAAAACGCCCTGGCCGACATGGATGCAGCGCTGTCCATTAACCCGAACCTGGCCCCCGCCTACAATTACCGCGGCAAGATCCATGTCTACACGGACAATGTAACAGCAGCAGTACAACAATTCACCAGCGCCCTGACCATCGACCCAGATATGGCCGAGGCGTACAAGCTGAGGGGATTTCTCTATATTGACCTCAAGGATAGCTCAAACGCGCTCAACGACCTCAATAAGGCCATACAGATGGACGATAGCGACGGGATGGCCTACTTCTACCGCGGCCACCTGTATAACGCCAACGAACAATTCGACCGGGCGCTGGAGGACCTGAACCGGGCACTGGTGCTGATACCACCGGCCGGCTCAACCTCCTCCTCATTCGACCCCTTCCGCTACGACGCCGGCGGCATATACCTGGAGCGGGCCGTCGCAAAAAGAGGCATACAGCAGCTGACCGATGCCGTGGAAGACGCTAGAAAGTCGGTTGAGCTGGACCCCAACTATGCGCACTCCTATGTTACCCTGGGGGAAATGTTAATTGTTAACGGTGACGTGGAGGAGGCTTTTACAGCGCTTAACAAGGCCATACAGCTCGATCCCAATATTGCGGAGGCCTATTACAACCGGGCCGTTGCCTACGAGGTCACGGCCATTACGAGCAAGAATTACGGTTACTACGAACTGGCGGCCGCCGACCTGCAAAAGGTGCTCCTGGTCACCACCGACCCGGACATGATCGAAGCGGCCAACGAGGGGCTGCGGAATATGCAGAGCAAGGGGTATATTCCCTAACTTGTCATTGCGAGGAGCGCTTTCTATTTGTCATTGCGAGAAGCCGTAGGCGACGAAGCAATCTCAGGATTTGACAGCTTCGAACTCTGGGATTGCTTCGCTTCGCTCGCAATGACATCAATAGGCGATCCCGGTGGGCAGACTATCCTACAAAATGTCTTTGAAAAAGCCAGCGACTTTCTCCGCCATAGGCCGTTCATAGCCACCCCAGAAGTGATCGGGGCCTTTGATAATCTCGCACTTCTTCGGCTCCGCGGCCTCCCGCCCGTACGTCTCAACGTCCTCCGCAGGCACCATGTCATCCTGGCTGCCACCTAAGATAAGCTTGGGCTTCGAGCAGCTTTTGAGTAGCGAAAAAGGGGAAATCTCGAAGTAAGGCGACACCAGCGCCATGGCTATCACCCGTGCGTCGCGGCAACCGACCGGAAAGGCCACACCGGCGCCGAAAGAGTAACCCGCCAGGCCCAGCCTGCCCACATCCACCCCTTTAACCACCCCCAGCCAGTCCATGGCGGCCCTTACATCCTCCTGCTCCGCGATGCCGCCCCCATGACTGCCCTGGCTCCTGCCCACTCCCCTGAAATTAAACAGCAGCGCGGCTATGCCGGATTTCTCCAGCGCGTCGGCTATGGCATAGGTGACATTGTTGTGCATCGAGCCGCCGTAGAGAGGGTGGGGATGGCAGACGGCGACCGCCGGCACGGGTTCCTTCGCTTCGACGCTGCAAAAAAGCCCCTCCAATTTAAGCTCACCGCAGGGGAAGACGATTTGCTGCGGCTTCATTCCTTTTTCTCCATCCTGGCGCCCCACCACACTTTGAGACGCGCCAGCACGGTCTTCTCGAAGCCCTGCTCCGTGGGAAAATAATAGCGCTTGCCCTTCATCGAGTCCGGCAGGTTCTGCTGCTCCACGAAATGCCCCTCGTATTCATGGGCGTACTTGTAGCCCTTCCCATAGCCCAGGTTTTTCATCAGCCCCGTGGGGGCATTGCGCAGGTGCAGGGGCACGGGATCGTTGCGCGTGGTCTCCACGTCTTTTTGTACCCGCCCGTAGGCCGTGTAGAGCGCATTGCTCTTGGGCGCTGTGGCAAGGTAAACCACGGCCTGGGCCAGCGCCAGGTTGCCCTCGGGCATGCCGACGAAGTGCACCGCCTGCTGGGCGGCCACGCAGACTACTAAAGCCTGGGGATCGGCCATGCCCACGTCCTCCGAGGCAAAGCGTATCAGCCGCCGCACGATATAAAGCGGATCTTCCCCCGCCTCCAGCATGCGGCCCAGCCAGTATAAAGCCGCATCCGGGTCGGAGCCGCGCAGGGTCTTATGCAGGGCGGATATCAGGTCGTAGTGCTGTTCGCCCGTCTTGTCATACAGCAGTGCGCGCTTCTGCAGGGATTCCTCGATATCCTTCAATTCTACCGGCCGCATCCCGTCGGCGCCGGGCCTGACGGCCTGTCCGGCCATCTCAAGGGCGTTGAGGGCTACACGCGCATCGCCGTTGGCCATGGTGACCAGTGTCTGCCGGGCATCGCCGGCAAGCTTTATCTTAAGCCCGGCCAGCCCGTTTTCACCGTCCGCAAGCGCCCTGTCCACGATAGTGGCAATCTCTTCATCGGACAATGCGTTGAGCGTGTAAACACGGCAGCGCGAGAGCAGCGCCGAGATGACTTCAAAGGACGGGTTCTCTGTGGTGGCGCCTATGAAGGTGACCTCTCCGTTCTCCACGTAGGGCAGAACGGCGTCCTGCTGGCCCTTATTGAAGCGGTGTATCTCGTCTATGAAGAGTATCGTGCGCTGGCCCGTCTGCCGGCGCCTGCGCCTGGACTCGTCGATGACCCGCCTGAGGTCGGCCACACCCGCGGTCACGGCGCTCATGGGAACGAAATACGAGCTGGATACATTGGCGATGACCTGGGCCAGCGTTGTCTTGCCGCTCCCGGGCGGGCCCCACAGGATGATGGAAGGCAGCTGGTCTGACTCGATGGCCCGGCGCAGCACCTTGCCCTCGCCAATGATGTGCTGCTGCCCCACGTACTCGGCGAAATTGCGCGGGCGCATGCGCGCCGCCAGCGGCATGGACTCGCTTGACAGTGGCCCCGGGACCGACCCGACGCCCGTGTCACCCTTCAGGCCGGGTGAGCCGAGGTCGAAGAGGGTCATGGCTTCTGCGTCTCTTTCTTCTTGAGCTCCTCGACCGCGGCCGAGGCCCTCTCGTAATAATCCTTGACCTTGTCCAGGTAGGTGATGCGCGACGCGATGAGGGTCACGGAAGCGTGGTCCTTGACGCCGTAGAAGTCGCCGCCCCGCACCTCGCCATTATTGGTCAACTCGCGCATGCGGTTGCCCACCGATCGCGCCATATTGATATTGGCGTTCTTGCCTGGCACACACAGCAAATATAGGGCCTTGCGGGCGTCCTCCAGCCTGCATTGTATCGAGAAGTGGCTGAGGGCGGAACTGAGCGCCTCCATGGCTTTAATAGTCTCCTCGCCCTTGCTCTCGAAGTGGTCCCCGCGCCTGAAAAGGGTCAGCCCCGCCGGGGATATCTGCGCCCTACCGTAGCCGATGGCGCTCCAGCCGTTGAGCGACTGCACGATGTCGCCAATGCCGATGTTGCTGGTGCCCAGGAATTTCTGGTCTACCTTCTCGCTGGCGCGCAGCAGGTCGAAGAATGGCGCGACTATCTCGCGGTTAAGAGCGTCGTTGGAGGCTGCCGACTTGATGCTGGCCTCGGACATGACCTTCTCGTTGTCGAAGAGGAAAACCGCGTCGGCCGTCTTATCGATGGATTTAAGGCAGAGCGCCGTATTGTACACACTGGCAGGCACCTTTCCCTCTGCGGTCAACGGAAGCACGACCAGCGCATATACGGGCTTGTTGACATAGCGCTCTTTGAGCTTCCTGGCGAGGATGGAGATACCGCCTGATCCCACGCAGCCGGCGCTGGAAGCCACCAGCATGAAGGCATCAGTCTCGAAGAACTCGCCGGCGCGCATGGTGGCGATGATGCGGTCGCCGTTGGCGCGCATCAGCTCTGCCCCCACCTCCGATTCTCTGCCTGGAGCTGCGGCGGCCGGCATCTGGATGGTGAGCAACTTGTCCCCCACCTTGCGCAGGGCGGCCAGTCCGGCCTGATCATCGTTGATAGCATAGGACCGCACGATCACATCTACGCCGGTCTCAGCCCTGGCCCTGCTTCCCAGCCTGACGAACTCCGCAGCGATGTTGCTGCCGCAATCCCCGATACCGATCACTACCAGCTTCATGCGCACCGCCTCCGGGGAAGATTGAACGAGCGAAGCGCAGCCTCGGAACTGCCATCATGCTGCAAAGACTGACACATACCTTTGGTATATACCATAACAGATAGCTGTTGGTATGGCAACCGCTTAATCACCTGTAGCGCGTGACCTGGAAGCGGTAGAGCTTGACCGGCGCCGTCGGGGATATTCCCGCCTTCTGGCGGCAGATGTCGATCTGCCTATCCACGCTGTCCACACCCTCGAGATCGGGCAGCAGCAGTCCCCTGCGGCGCCCGGCCACCACAATTACCCCGTACTTTTTTGGGTCCAACTGTGACTCGCCCTCCACCTGCTCAGGCTGTGTGAGCACGTCGACGCTATATTCAAGATCGTTTAACTCGTCCGGCCTGACCGGGCTGAAGCGCGGGTCCCCGGTTGATGATGAGATGGCATTCTGGATAATCTCCTCCGCCACGTTGGACTGTGTAGGCTCAAAAGTGCCGATGCAGCCGCGCAATTGGCCGTGCTTCTTGAGGGACACAAACACGCCGGCCCGCTCCTTCATTTCGGGCACGAGCTCACCGGGCTGCACCACGCGCCGGCCATTGACATAGCCCTCGACAGCCTCTCTGGCCAGCTGCGCTAAAGGATGCATCGCTTTCCTCATTTCGCACCTCTCACTTGCCGATTATTATTCCGGCATACCCCACCACGCTGATGTAATCCCCCGAGACATCGCCGCTGGTCTGGTACTTGACCAGCTCTGTCCTGCCAGCACCCATCTCCAGCGCCGCCGTGATCAGGCTGATGACAGGGGCATAGCCGCACATACTGATATCATACCTGCCTATGCGCCTGACCAGCTCTTCCGCATCCAGGCTGAGTATGGCTTCAATAGCCTTTTTATCCTTGGCCTTAGCGCTCTCGTGCGGCTCATAGTGCGTCATATCGCTGCTGGCCACTATCACCACCGCCTCGCCCCTGGATTTGAGCACCCCGGCTACGGCCCGGCCTATACCCTGATAGACCTGCGGCGCAGCCTGCGCCAGCACAATGGGCACTATCTTCACATCAGGCTTGAAATACTGCAGGAAGGGCAGCTGCACCTCCAGCGAATGCTCATAGCGGTGCGCCAGAGTATCCTCCTCGAGCCCCGCCGAGGACGCCAGCATGGCCTTCGCCAGGCCGGAATCTATTTGAACTTCGCCCAGGGGTGTTTTCCAGCTTCCGCCAGTGGTGATGCTCAGCGGTTTACCCATTCCGCGGTGGTTCGGTCCAATGATGATAAAAGTATCCGTGAATTTTATAGCCGAGAAGACGGCCCCTGCCACGGGGCCGGAGTAGATGAATCCTGCGTGCGGTGAAACAACGCCGATGACCTCTTTCCTGTCCGCCTTTGAATCGGTCATCTGCCCGATCATTTCTTTCAGTTCCCCCGGCCAGCCCGGATAGAATTGACCGGCCACAGCGGCTTCCCTTATCATCCTTTCACCCCTTTTCTGAGACTATTCCTGATATTCAGGTCCGCTCCGCATACAGCGCAGCAAGACCCCTTGACCGCCTTTACGCTGATATTGTAACCCGTCCGCTCGATGGCCAGGGTCCCACACTGATAGCAGACCGTGTTCTCGTATGCATGGCCCGACACATTGCCCAGGTAGACGAAGCGCAGGCCAGCCCGGCGCCCGATATCGTACGCCTTCTCCAGCGCCGCCAGCCCGGTCGGCTGAAGGTGCGACAGCCGGCGGTGGGGATGGAAGCGGGTGATATGCCAGGGTGTGAGCTCGCCCAGAGCTTCCTTGATCCAGGCCGCTATCTCCGAGAGCTGTTTTTCATCGTCGTTCATCGAAGGGATAAGGTTGGTCACGACCTCCACGTGCATGTTCCATTTGTGCCTGGCCCTTTCCGCCACCTCCAGTATTTTACGCCAGTGCCTGACCTTTGCAAGATCGCGGTAAAGCCTGTCGGAGTAGCCCTTGACGTCGACGCGCCAGGCATCCAGGTGAGGTCCGATCATATCAAGGGCTTCGGGCGTCATATAGCCGTTAGTGACATACACGGTGTAAAGGCCGTTCTCGTGCGCCAGCCTGGCTGAATCGAGCGTGTACTCGAACCAGATAGTCGGCTCGTTATAGGTCCAGGCCAGGCCTGCGCATCCGTTCTTCACGGCCATTCCAACCGCCTCCTGCGGGGTTATCTCCCTCAGCCCATGCCGGGCAGAGGCAGGATCTTCGACGCAGGCGATCTCCCAGTTCTGGCAGTGGATGCAGTGGAAATTGCAGCCTACGGTGCCGAAGGAGAGCACGGAGCTGCCGGGAAAGAAGTGAAAAAGGGGCTTTTTCTCGATGGGGTCGGCGGCAAGAGAGGAAACCATGCCGTAATTCAGCAACTGCAAGGACCCGTTTTCGTTGCGCCTCACGCCGCAGACTCCCGACTTGCCGGGATTGATCAGGCAGCGCCACAGGCAAACGTTGCAGCGTACCCGCCGATCGTCCAGTCTATCGTAGAGCAGGGCCTCCGCCATAACTCATCCTCAGGCCAATTATAGCACGGGCCGAAATATTTTCCGGGAGATACTACTAATAGACCATATACCGGGTTTTCCAACGCTGGACGAGACGGGTGGGTAGATCGATCTGCCCACCCGTTTCACATAAATCTCAGATTGAACCGTGCTTAAGATGCAGTAGAGGTGACAGCCGACTTGCCTTTTCCCAGTTGTACGAAGCTGAAGATTATCAGCATTATGCCGAACAGCACCAGGTAGAAGGCGATGACCCACATCAGCGCCAGGGCGCCTGCCACCGGATTGGCCAGCAATATGCAACCCACTATGATGGAAAGTATGCCTCCGGTTAAAATCCATCCCTTACCGGGCAGAGTCTTCCACTGGCCGATAGCGTAGATTATCTCGAATACACCTGTGATCAGTGCCCAGAATGCGATGAAATACAGCAGGAACACGGCCGTTATACCCGGCCAGAGAAACACCACAACCGCCGCCAGGATGCCGGCTATGCCCTCTGCAAAGACCCACCATCTGTGAATGGTCTTGGGATGTGTGAAAAAGAAAATAAGGGCAAAGATGCCGTCAACCAGGAAATAGGCGCCCACGAACATCACCAGCAGTAAGACAGAGAAGATCGCAGGCATCACCAGCAGTATAATGCCCAGCGCCAGAGCCAGCAGGCCCCGGATGAGGTTGAGCCACCAGTATTTTGCCATCATTTCCATCGGACCACCTCCTTTACATTACAGGCTAAATCTACCATAGCCATATATATTACGCAATAGGTGTGCCCGGGTTGCCGGGCTGTCCCGATGCGCACTACCCGCAGTGCCTGCGCCCGCCATCCTGTCCAACCGCTCGCTAATTCGTAACCGTAGGAGTATATTACGACGCACTTTGACATCGAATTCAGGCTTCTGTTAGAATTCAACGCCGGGCGGACTCAGGGCTTTTCCCCCATTCGGTAGACAGACGGCCCGGGCATACACTTCGTACCGGCACCTCCATGTGGTATGCTGGCCTGCCGCAGGGCCGTTAAATTTAATCTTAAACAAAGGAGGCTGCATGAAAATCACTCTCAGTGTAATCAAGGCGGACGTAGGCGGCTGGGTGGGGCACTGCAGCATGCACCCGGACCTCATGGCCGAGGGCGAGGCCTGCATGGCCAAAGCTAAAAAGTCAGGTCTCCTCATCGATTACCATGTCACTCGCTGCGGTGACGACCTGCAGTTCATCATGACACACAAAAAGGGCATCGATAACAGCAAGATACACGAACTGTCCTGGAACGCCTTCCAGAGCTGCACGGCCATCGCCAAGAAACTGAAGCTGCACGGCGCGGGGCAGGATCTGCTGTCCGACGCCTTCTCCGGCAACGTCAAGGGCCAGGGCCCGGGCGTGGCCGAGATGGAGATCAACGAACGCGAGGCCGAGCCTTTCATCGTCTTCATGGCTGACAAGACCGCCTCCGGCGCGTGGAACCTCCCGCTCTATTCCATATTCAGCGATCCCTTCAATACCATCGGCCTGGTCATCTCCGCCAACATGCACGGCGGCTTCAAATTCGAGGTACATGACGTCAAGGAGAGCAAGCGCATCATGTTTAATTGCCCCGAGGAGATCTACGACATGCTGGTCTTCATCGGCGCGCCCTCCCGCTACACGGTCAAGTCAGTTTTCTCCCGCGAGACGGGAGAAATAGCCGCAACCTCGTCCACACAGAAGTTGTCGCTCATCGCAGGCCGCTACGTGGGCAAGGACGACCCTGTCTGCATCGTGAGGGCCCAGGGTATCTTCCCGGCTGTGGGCGAGGTGCTGGAACCTTTCGCCAGGCCTCATATAGTGGAGGGCTGGATGCGCGGATCACATAATGGACCGCTCACACCGGTCCCGGTGACGGGGTGCAATCCCACGCGTTTCGACGGCCCGCCGCGCGTCATTGCCGCCGGCTTCCAGCTTGCCGAAGGTAGGCTGATCGGGCCTGTCGACATGTTCGACGATGTGGCTTTCGATAACGCCCGCCAGCAGGCCATGGATATGGCCGACATGCTCAGGCGGCACGGACCGTTCGAGCCGCACAGGCTGCCGCTGGACGAGATGGAATACACCACCATGCCCCAGGTCATGAAGAAGCTGGCCAAGCGGTTCGAGAAATTATAGATTAATCTATGCCCAGGCTGCTGCTGGCCACCACCAATCAAGGCAAGGCCGCCGAATACCGGGACCTGCTTAAAGGCCTTGATCTTGAGATGGTTACTCTCGACCAGGCGGGCATCAGCCAGGAAGCCGACGAAAGCTTCAATACTTTTGAAGAGAACGCCCGCCACAAAGCTGCGTTTTACGCGGAATTGGGCGGGCTTCCTACATTAGCCGACGATTCGGGTCTGGAGGTGGATGCCCTGAGCGGGGAGCCGGGTGTGCGCTCGTCCCGCTATGCAGGTGATAATGCCACCGATGCGGACAGGGTGGATTTCCTGCTCAATAAACTCAAAGACGTACCGCATCAAGAGCGCACGGCCAGGTTCCGCTGTGTTATAGCTGTGGCCCGGCCGGGCGGCCAGATCGAGACGGCCGAGGGCGCCTGCGACGGATATATAGCCACAGAGCCCAGAGGCCACAACGGCTTCGGCTACGATCCGGTTTTTTATTTGCCGGAGTTCGGCAAGACCATCGCCGAGCTACCGCCAGAGATCAAGAACCGCATCAGCCACCGGGCCATGGCGGCAGTTAAGATGCGCCGCTTATTGCAGAACCTGGCAGCGCTATAAACTGCTCACAAACAGCCGTGATTCCTTTACCGTGCCCGGACTCGTAACCTTGTAACTCCGCAACTTGACCACCGCACCGGGTTGCTATAATATCTTTACTGCAAATAATTCGCATTAGCATTAATATGACATCAGTGAAGCTGGATAGACAGATACTGAAAAAGCTTGGCTGCAGGCTGGCAAGTCACAGCTCACTGATATTCGACATCATCAGCAAAGGCGGAAGCTACCTGAACGGCTACTGCTCCAGGCGCCGGAGTTGAGCATGGAAAACACGGCTATTTCGCTTTCACAGATGAAGGACGGCCAGCAGGCGATACTGTCCGGGGTAGAGGGCGGCCGAGGCCTGGTGGAGAAGCTCACCGCCATGGGCATACGGCCTGGCAAGCGCATCACCCGGTTCTGCTCCATGTATATGCATGGCCCGATCACCATCCGCATCGATAACATGCAGCTTTCCCTGGGCCGCGGCATCGCGGACAAAATCCTCGTGATACCAGACAAGTTCACCGATAAGGAGTGGCCACATGCCAGATAAATACCAGGTTCTTTTTCAACCTCTCAAAATAGGCAAGCTGGAGGTGAAAAACCGTCTCTCTGTACCTCCCATGGGAAGCGGCTTCGCCGCGGACGGCGGCGGGGTCTCAGACAGGCTGATCAAATACCACGAGGCGCGCGCCAGGGGCGGCTTCGGCCTGATCATAATCGAGGTGACTGCTGTGGACGGGGAACGGGGACTTGGCAGCGTCCACCAGCTCTGCCTGCATAATAATAGTCTGATACCCGGTTTCAAGAAGCTGGCCGATGCAGTGCATCAATACGGCGCCAGGATCGCGGTCCAGCTTTACCACCCGGGCCGCTGCACCTTCCCTTTCTTTATCGGTAACAGGCAGCCCGTGGCGCCCTCGGCGGTGCCCGATCCCATCGTAAGACAGGCGCCGCAAGCGCTCACCATCCCCGAGATAAAGGATCTGGTAGAAAAATATGCGCAGGCTGCCCTGCGGGTAAAAGAGGCGGGCTGCGACGCCGCCGAGATCCATGGGGCCCACGGCTACCTTATCGCTCAGTTCATGTCGGCCTATGCCAATAAACGCACGGATGAGTACGGCGGCGGACCGGACGGCTTCCTGCGCTTTCCACTCGAGATCGTCAGGAGAGCCAGGGAACTGGTCGGCCCGGACTTCCCCCTGTTCTTCCGCATCAGTGCCGAGGAGGCGGTTCCGCTGGGCCGCACCGTTCCCGAAAGCGTCGAGATGATGAAAAAACTGGTCACGGCCGGCGCCGACGCCGCGGACGTTTCCATCGGCGTTTACGAATCCGGCCATCTCACCAGCGCGCCCCCCGATATGCCCCAGGGCTTCAATGCCGGGACATCGTTTAAATTCAAGCAAGCTCTTAACGTGCCTGTGCTGGTGGCCGGCCGTATCAACGAGCCTGCAGTAGCCGAAGAAATCGTTGCTTCCGGTCGGGCCGACATCGTCCACATAGGAAGGCAGTCGCTGACCGACCCGGACTGGCCGGCCAAGGTACAGGAAGGCAGGGAGAAGGACATTGTCAAGTGCCTGTCCTGCAACGAGGGTTGCATCGAAGGGCTTGCCATCTGGCTGAGGCCTTCAATCACCTGTGTGCAGAACCTGGCTCTGGGCAGGGAGGATGAATACTCCCGCCCGAAGACATCAGCGCCCCGGAAAGTGCTGATAGCGGGAGCAGGGCCGGGCGGGCTTGAGGCGGCCAGGACCGCCGCCCTGCGCGGGCACAGGGTGATTATATACGAGAGAGAAGGCTACATGGGGGGACAGATCAAGCTCGCCGCCATACCTCCCTCCAAGTCCGTCTACCAGGAGGTGGCACACTCGCGTATAAAGTCCCTTAAGGAGCTGGGTGTGGATATACACTGCGGGCAGGCCCTGACAGCGGACATGGTCAAAGATATCAGGCCGGATGTGCTGATCATTGCCACGGGGTCGGAGCCATCCATCCCTGATATACCGGGCATCAACAGCAAGCGGGCGATAAGCGCCCGCAAAGCGCTAACCTCGGAAGAGGTGGGGCCCTGTGTGCTGGTCATCGGCGGCGGCCTGGTCGGCTGCGAGACGGCCGATTACCTGGCGGGACATGGTATGTCCGTGACCATCGTCGAGATGCTCAAACATACCGCACGTGATATAGGCCCGGCGGCACGCTTCTTCCTGCGCCAGCGTCTCAAGGAAAAGCAGGTGCTGATCCTGACGCAGTCTGTGGTAAAGTCCATCGACGATAATTTCGCCACCGTAAATACACCGGCCGGCGACCAGAGGCTTGGCCCCTTCGATACTATCGTCATGGCGACCGGAGCTGCATCTAATAATCTGCTCGAGGAGCAGGTCAAAGGCGCTGTGCCCGAGGTGTACGTCATCGGCGATGCGTGCAAGCCTGGCAAGATTCTGGCCGCTGTGGAACAGGGGGCTGACGTGGCCTTAAAGCTGTAGTATTGCAATTAAGGATGAAAGTGCTAAAATAATCGGCCAGACAGGAATATATAAGGAACAGGACAATATGGATTTTTCTTCCAGCCCCAAGAAAATACAGGATGAAGCAGGACGATGGTTCATGGTGGTCAGCCAGGTTGAGGGCGGCGTCATTGCCAGAGATACCGTGACCAGCGACCTGGTATATATGAAGCATTGCGACATCGCCTGCCGCGAAGAGGACGGCCCCGGCGAGTGAAGCGGCATCTTCCATCGTGTAAGTCATAGACGCAAGCGCTTTACGCGGTCTTTTATCCTGCCGGTTAGATTTGACACCGGGCCTTCTGGCTGATATATTTACACGGTTATTGTTTTTTCACAGGGAATAAGGAAATGAGCAATTCTTACGCAATCGTTGAAAGCGGCGGCAAGCAGTTCAGGGTCAGGGCCGGTCAGGTCATCAATACCGATCTCCTGCATGTCGAAAAAGGCAAGCAAGTAGAACTCAGCCCGGTTCTGATGGTAGCCGACGGTGACGAGGTCATTATAGGCACTCCTGAGGTTCAGGGCGCGAAGGTGATAGCCACCTGTCTGGAAGAAGGCAAAGCCCGTAAGATCATCGTCTTCCGCTATAAGAACAAGGTGCGCGAGCGCAGGAAGACCGGCCACCGCCAGCCTTACACCAGACTGCTTATCAAGGAGATTATCAAGCCGGGCGGCAAGGTAACCCAAAAAGCCGCCAAAGCCAGGGCAGCCAGCGGAGGTGACAGCTAATGGCTCACAAGAAAGGCGGCGGCAGCACACGCGGCGGCCGCGACAGTAATGCCAAGCGGTTGGGGGTCAAACGCTTCGGCGGGGAAGCCGTACGTGCCGGCGCCATAATCGTCAGGCAGCGCGGCACCAGGATTCACCCCGGCACCAATGTAGGCTGCGGCAGGGACTACACGCTCTTTGCCACGATAGATGGCCTGGTCACATTCGAGCACCATGCCAAGAACAAGAAAAGGGTCAGTGTTTACCCGGGACAGTAACAATGAAAGAGAAAATCCATCCGAAATATTTCCCCGACGCCAAGGTGACCTGCTCATGCGGCAACAGCTTCACGACTGGATCCACCAGGCAGACGCTCAGGGTTGAGCTATGCAACAAATGCCACCCGTTCTTCACGGGCGAGCAGAAGATCATCGACACTGCCGGCCGCGTGGAGCGATTTAACAAGAAATACAAGAGAGAGAAAAAGGAGCAGTAACTGTAATCTGACCTTTAAGAGGGGCGGTTACGAAGGCCGCCCTTTTTTTTAGCCTGATGAAGAAAGAAAAGCCTTTTTACTACGGCGGGCAGGCGGTGATGGGGGGCGTGATGATCCGCGGCCGCAACAGCGTAGCCATAGCCGTGCGAAAAATGGACGGCAACATCGACGTAAGCAGCCGCCCCCTGGCTACGCTCTATAAAGGTAAATGGCGCGACGTTCCCCTGGTCAGGGGCGTAATCGCCCTGATTGAGACAGTGGCGCTGGGTACCGGCGCGCTTATGCATTCGGCACAGGTATCGACGGAGACCGAGCAGGAGAAGATCACACCGGGCATGATCTGGGGCAGCGTAATATTGGGGGTGGTACTGGCGGTGGCGCTCTTTTTTATCCTGCCCCTGCTGGCAGCCAGGATGCTGGATCCATTTATCACCTCGGCTTTCCTCAGCAATGTGATCGAAGGGGTGATCCGCATCGTTTTCTTTATCGTCTACCTCGCTGTCATCGGCCGCATGAAGGACATCCGCGAGATTTTCTGCTACCATGGCGCCGAGCACATGTCTGTCAATGCCTACGAGTCGGGTGCCCCGCTTGAGGTGGGCCCCGTGATGAACTACTCTACCGCTCATACGCGTTGCGGCACCAGCTTCCTCCTGGTAGTTCTGGTGCTGGCCATCGCTGTCTTTGCCCTGCTGGGCCGGCCGCCCCTCTGGATCAGCATAGCCTCACGCATCCTGTTGTTGCCCGTTATAGCAGCGCTCAGCTACGAGCTGATCAAGTTCGAAGCAGCCTTCAGCCACAACCTCTTTGTCCACTGGCTGCTGGTGCCCGGGCTATGGCTGCAGGCCATGACCACACGCCGGCCGGCAGAAAGCCAGGTTGAAGTCGCCATTGCAGCCATGAGGAAAGCTCTGGAAACCGATGGCCTGACCGCCCGCTCGTAATACTATACCCCCCAGCGTGGCGGCATCTGCAGTCCACACTATTGCAAATATGCTCTGCAGCCGGTTTGACCCTCTTTTCGAGCAGGTGTTAGAATAGCCAGCGGCTTTGATCTCAGAAATCTGTTTATAAATTCAGGAGGTATCACCTATGGCAGACAAATATCAGCCCCTCTTAGGAAAAGTGGCACTGGTTACCGGGGCTGGAGGTGGCATCGGCAAGGCAACGGTTCTCAAGCTGGCTGAGGCCGGCGCCGACATACTGATGTGCCAAAAAAAACCCGACAGGCTGCAGGGTTTGGCCGATGAAGTAACGCAAAAGGGCAGAAAAGCGGTCTGGACCGGCGCCGATATGGGCGTGATGGAAGACATCAACAAACTGATCGAAAAGGCAAAGATTGATTTCGGTGGTGTGGATGTGCTGGTCAATTGCGCCGCGGTGAGCCCCTTTTTCGGCCCCGTGCTGCAGGCTGACGAGAGGCTCTGGGACAAGATAATGTCGGTCAACCTCAAGGGCCCCTTCTTCCTGTCCCTGGGCATCGCCAAGCTTATGATCGAAAATAAAAAGCCCGGCAACATCATCAACATCGCCTCGGCAGGCGGCATGCGGCCTGATCCCATGCTGGCGATCTATGCCATCAGCAAGGCCGGCATGATACACATGACCAGAATGCTGGCCACCGAGCTCGGCTCATACGGCATCCGCTGCAACTCCATCTCGCCCTCTTTCATACGCACCCGCTTCTCCCAGCCCATCTGGGGAATCCCCGAGATCCTGGATATGGTGGTCAAGCAGATACCCCTGGGACGCATCGGTGAGCCTGATGAGGTCGCCAGGGTGGTGGTTTTCCTGGCCTCGGACGATTCGAGCTACGTGAACTGCGAAAACATCGTGGTTACCGGCGGCATGTACGCCGGATAATGTAAACAATACGGGACGAGGTACACTATTCCTTATGACCCGGCGGCGGGTCACCCGGGATTGAGCAGATCGCCATCATGGGAGCCTACAACATGGAGAACACCAAGAATATCGCCAAGCGCCTGGCGGGCATCAAGACCGGCAAGCCCTATGCCTTTGCCCGGCTGGGGAACATGCCCTCGCCCTGAACCATTTCTGTTGTTTACGATAGCGAAATGTGCTATATTTGCTCATCCGAGGTTGAGGAGGTATTTTTGTGTCAAATAAAGCCATCTATGAAGCTAGGCCGTGGTTGAAGTTCTACAGCAAGGGTGTCCCGGCTGATGTAGTTATACCGGAAAAATCAGTAGTCCAGGTCATAGATGAAACAACCGATAAATTCAAGGACAAGACGGCTGTCATATTTTACGGCCAGAAGATAAGCTACCGCCAACTGAGGGACCACATGGACAGGTTCGCCACCGCACTCTGCGACCTCGGTGTCAAAAAAGGGGACAAGGTGGCCCTGCTGCTCCTCAACTCACCGCAATTCATCATAGCCTACTTCGGCGCGCTCAAGGCCGGGGCGGTTGTCACTGCCATCAGCCCTGTTTACGTGAGCCCCGAGATCAAGCACCAGATACTTGACAGCGGTGCCACCACCGTCGTCTGCCAGGACATCCTGTGGGAAAACGTGGAGAGGGCCGGGGTCAAGCTGGACCGGGTTATACTGACCAATATCGCCGAGTACCTGCCGGCACTGAAGAAGTTTTTGGGTAAAAGCATGCTGCGCGCGGTATATCAGAAGATGTCCGCCCCACCACCGGAGATATTCAAGCGGGAAGGATTCTACCAGCTTCAGGACCTGATAAAGAAATACCCTCCCAAGCCGCCCAAGATCGAGTTCAACGTCCACGAAGACCTGGCCTCCCTGCCCTATACGGGCGGCACCACGGGGTTGCCCAAGGCCGCCATGATTACGCACTTCGACCTGGTGGCCGCACAGCATATTGCACAGATATTCTGGGGTGATATAGTCCAGCAGGGAAAAGAGGTGGTCATCGGATACCTGCCCTTCTACCATATCTACGGCCAGTCGGTGGTAATGACGGGTTCGATGTCGCAGGGCTACACACTGGTGATATTCACCACGCCGGACCTTGACGATATCCTCAATGCCATCGAAAGCTATGGAGCGACCATATTCTACAGTGTGCCGGCACTATTTGAAGTCCTGCGGGACTACCACAGGACCGATCGCGTCAACTGGAAAAAGATCAAGGTCCTGGTATCGGGCGCCGATGCGCTGCTGGAAGACACGGCCAGAGGATGGGAGAAACGTACCGGTGTTAAGATACACGAAGGTTGGGGCATGACGGAGACGACCTCGGTAGGCATAGTAAGCCCCTACGGCAGGCCCAAGATCGGCTCGTTCGGGGTACCGATGTCCAGTTGTGTTGCAGCCATCCTGGACCCTGCTAAAGATGAATTCCTGCCCCTGGGTGAAACAGGTGAGCTTGCATTCAAAGGGCCGCAGATAGCCCTGGGCTACTGGAACAAGCCCGAGGATACTAAGCTGATGTTTGTACAGATAGATGGCGAGACCTGGGTGAGGACGGGCGACCTGGCCAGGATGGACGAGGAGGGATACTTCTATTTCTACGACAGAAAGAGGGACATGATCAAGTATAAGGGGCTTGCCGTCTTCGCCCGCGAGGTCGAAGAGGTACTGACAAGCCATCCACAGGTTAAGGAAGCCGGCGTGATCGGAGTTGCAGATGCCAACGTGGGCGAGAAGGTGAAAGCTATAGTGGTGCTGGAGACCGAAGCCCGGGGAAAAGTGACCGAACAGGACATCCTCGTGTATACCATGGAACGACTGGCCCACTACAAGTGTCCAAAGATCGTTGAATTCAGGGGCGAGGTCCCCAAGACCGACGTCGGCAAGGTCTCAAGGCGCGAACTAAGAGAGGAGGACCTCTAAAATGGCAGCCTTTTTCGAAGTGGAGAATGTCACCAAGCACTTCGGCGGCCTCGTTGCCGTTAACAACGTCAGCTTCCAGGTGGCGCAGGACGAGATCGTCGGCCTGATAGGCCCCAACGGCGCCGGCAAGACGACCCTCATACGCTGCCTGCTGGGAATCCTCAAGCCGGACTCCGGCAGCGTCCGTTTCAAGGGCGAGGATATAACCAAGCGCCGCCCCTGGGAGATCGTACAGCGGGGCATGGTAGGCACCTTTCAGGTGGTCAAGCCCTTCAGGCACCTGCCCATCATAGCCAATGTCATGGTTGGCTGCCTCTGTCCGCGGATCTCCAAGCGCGGTGAATGGGTCAAGAGGGCCGAGGTCAAGGCCCGCGACGCCCTGGAATTTGTGGGCATTGCCGACCTCGCGCTGGAGCCTGCTTCGATTCTGTCGCACGGCGACCTCAAGCGGCTGGAAGTGGCAAGGGCTATCGCCACCGAGCCGGAGCTGATGCTGCTTGATGAGCCGTTTGGCGGGCTGAACCCGGCGGAAACCGAGCTCGTGGCCCGTTCCATCAAGAGGCTGCACAAGGGCGGCCGTTTCGGCCGGCTGCACAGCGAAGGCCCCGCCATGCTCATCATAGAACACAAGCTCAGCGAGTTGATGAAAATTGTGGACCGGGTGATTGTGCTTAACTTCGGTGAGGTGCTTGCACAGGGTACGCCGGAAGAGATCTCCATGGATAAAAGTGTCATCGAAGCGTATACCGGCAAGGAGGTGCTCATTGCTTAAGGTAAATAACGTAACGGTGCGCTACGACACGGCCATGGTGCTGGATGATGCGAGCGTCCATGTCAAAGAGGGGGAATTGGTCGGGCTGATCGGCCCAAATGGGGCCGGCAAAACAACCCTGCTGCGGGCCATAGTCGGATTGATCAACTGGGAAAAGGAAGTCCTTAAAGGGACCAGGGGCGAAGATATCACCTTTACCGGGACCGTGGAATTCGATGGCAAGCGCATCGAAAAACTGCAGGCTTCGGAGATCGCCAAACTGGGCCTTTTGCTTTGCCCGGAGCGCGGTCGGCCGTTCGTGGAAATGACCGTCAAGGATAACCTGCTGGCCGGGGCTTACCTGTGCAAGAACAAGAAAGAAGTAAGCGCCAGCCTTGCCAAAGTTTACGCGCTTTTTCCCAGGCTCAAGGAGAGGCAGAAACAGGTATCCGGCACGCTATCGGGCGGGGAACGCCAGATGCTGGCTATCGGCAGGTCGCTGATGCGCCGTCCCAAGTTCATGCTGGTGGACGAGCCTTCCAGCGGCCTTGCGCCCAAGCTGAAAGAGGACCTTTTCAAGCGGGTTGAGGAGATTTACCACGACCTGGGTGTGACTATTCTTCTTGCCGAGCAGGACGTGAGCTTTACCTTCGCGCTGTCAGTCAGAAACTATGTCATGTCAAGGGGACATATCATCGCAGAAGGCACAGCTAAAGAACTGCTTAAAGACGAGACCGTCAGAAAGACCTACCTCGGTCTGTAACTATTCTGTAAGACAGCACCTAATGGAGCTCAGCCCCGCAGGCCCTGCACTCATGCCGCCATGATGCGTTCGATAGTTTGCATCGCGGGCATTCGCACTCAAGTTTATCCCTGACCCATACTGCAAATCCTTCCGGCATGAACAGCAGGATGATTATGACCAGGAAAGAGAAGATGAGGAAACGCAGGTCGGAGAACATGATATCCGACCCCGGCCAGATGGGTACGCCAAACTGACGTAGCAACTCCATTAAAGGATACAGTATATAAACACCGACCACGGCGCCGTAGATGCTGACTATACCCCCGAAAACCGTCCATATTATGGCCTGGAACGAAAGCATGAGGTCCAGCGTGGCAGGGCCTGCGATCCTGAGGAAATGCGCATACAATCCGCCGGCCAAACCGGCGAAGAAGCCTCCGATAATAAAGGCCAGCAGCTTGTAGCGGATAGTGTTGATGCCCGTAGCGCGCGCGGCGATCTCATCCTCGCGGATGGCGTGGAGGATAATACCGATCCTGACAAACCCGCTCTTGGCATCAACCAGCTTCCACATGATGAATACGGATACAATCATGGCAACCAGCGCTATATAATATTCGGCCATCCTGGAGCCGGCCAGGGCCGGAAGGCCGGAGATACCGTGCTCACCGCCGGTAAAATCGGGGAACGCCTTGATCACGCCCAGCAGTATGAGGGGCATGGCCAGGGTAACCAGCGACAGATAAGGGCCCCTCAGCCTGAGGGCGGGGAGGCACATCAGCACGCCCGCCGCCGTAGCCGCCACAGCCCCGATGGGTATGGTCGCCCAGGGCTGCAGGCCGAGGTTCTTGCTCAGCAGCGCCGCAGTATATGCTGCAACGCCGAAGAAAAATGCGTGGCCGAAATTTATCTGGCCGGTGTAGCCGGAAATGAAATCCCAGCTTACAGCAAAGATCACGAAAATATTAACCAGTATGAGAATAAACAGAATATACGATTCCTGTGTGAGAAGGGGGATAAAAAACAAGGTTATAAAAAAGATGAGGGCGATCAGCCTGCCGGGTATGGCGAATATGTCGCCCTGGATATCTTTAAATAGCCTCCTTAACACCTACAGTCTCTCCTCTTCGAAGACTACTCCGTACAGCCCCTCTGGCCTTACCACCAGTATGATCACCATGACCAGCAGGGCGATGGCGCTGCGCAAAAACGCGCCGCCGGGCAGGTAAAACACGACGGCCGCCTCGACTAATCCGATGATGAAAGCACCGATCAGGCTGCCTTTAATGCTGCCCAAACCTCCCAGCACAACGATGGCCATGATCATCACCAGCGGGTTCATCCACATGTACGGATAAACCACCCAGAGGGGAGCTACTACGATGCCGGCGATGGCCGATAGCGCTGCAGCGACGCCCATGGCAATGAGCAGTATCCTTGAGACATTAATGCCCATCAGGTTGGCCACCTCTGTATCCTGGGCGGTGGCCCTGATGGCGATGCCCAGTTTTGTCTTGGTCAGCAGCAGCCATATCGCTAAAAGCACTACTGCGACCACCGCGATCGTCAGAAGATGTTGATAAGAGACCTTAACACCGAAGACCTCGATAAAGCCCGGGATGAGAGTGGGCGCCGCCCTGAAGTGGGCGCCGAAAGCCAGTACCATGCTTTCCTGGAAAATGGTGGCCAGGGCAAGCGTGATGAGCATAACGGTAACTTCGTGTTCCCGTACCCTGTCGATAAACAGCTTGTAGCTCACCAGGCCGATGATAACCGTGGCAACCAGCGATATCAGGATAGCTGTGAACACGTCCAGCCCCAGCCTGTAGGTTGTATAGAACATGCCGTAGGCGGCCAGCATCAGGAAAGATGTGTGTGCCAGGTTCACCATGCGGGCCACACCGAAGATGAGGGAAAAGCCCACGGCCAGCAGAGCATAAACCCCACCCGTCACCAATGCCTGTATTACAAAGGCCTGAAACATCGCTACCTAAACCATCCCGCCAGATAAAATTTATTTATTATACAGTATTTTTTTCTTTATGCAACGGTGTTCTTGAATGTACGCGCCATCGGCTCCGCTGAATTGCCTGAATCAGCAGCAGCGTTAGACCGTTTGGATTCACAAAGGCTGGCAGGCCGGTAAATATGTGCCCGGCCTGCCAGCCATCGCCGACAGACGCTTATTTATTCAACTGCTGCCGGAGCCGCCGGTTGACCGAATTTCTCCACTACAGCAGGATTGATTACGTAGGGCTGGATTCCGGGGTAATCGATTTTTTCCCATCCGCCGGACCCGACACCCAGTGCCGGCCATACGCCGACCTGCTTGCCGTCGACCCACTCTAAGCCAAGACCGGTTACATAGCCCGGCCCGTAGACCAGATCGTGCGGCGCCTGGAATTTTTTGTCATCGAAATCCATGCCGTAATACATTATCCTGCCGGATGTGCCCTGCCTATCGGTCTTCTCTATGATGGGGACAAGCAGATCCGCATCCAGCGTCTGCCCCTTCTCTATGGCGTCTTTCACGATGTAGATGGCGTCATAGGTGGCAGCGGTATAGGCGGGGGGCTGCCCGAATTTTTTCTCGAAATTCTGAAAGAATGGTATTGTCTTGTCTGTTATCGCAACACCGGGGCCATATGTGTTCAGCGTCATAACATAGTTGCCCTTGCCTCCAGTCGCCTCCCAGAACCCGAACTTCTGGGCTTCCACCACGATACCCACGATTGCAGCGGGTATCTGCATCTCCCCGGACTGCTTGCTGAAGGTTACTCCCACCGGGCCCGAGAATGTAGGGAATATGATGTGGGGGTTTGTGGCGGCTATGGCCGTCAGCTCCGCGTTGACATCGGTGGCCGTATCGGACGGCCTCCATACGCCGGTCACCTCCATGCCCATCTTGGGTATGGTGGCTTCAGCAGTTTTCACCATAGCATCCGCCCAGGTCAATTTCTCTGCCACTACGGCGACCCTGAGCTTGTCGGTGATGTTCAACTGCTTCTTTAAAGCGCCTGCCACCATGCCGAGCATGAGGAAATCCGAGTTGACCAGGTAATACTCGTTGTAGGGTGTGCCCTTGAAGAAATACTTGTAGCGGTCGTAGTTTTCAGCGACCTTCATCTGCAGGGACCGGGTGGCGGCGCCGCAGTTAATGAAGATCGTCTTGTAGTTCATGGCTACTTCCTGCATGGGGAATACGCCCTCGGTCCTGAAGCCACCCACTACAAAGTTGGGCTTATCCACAGTCAACAGCCTCTCCATAGCCGAGGCGGCATCCGTGGGGCTGAGGATCTCGTTCGAATCCGACTTGATCAGCTCGATCTGGTACATCTTCCCGTTTAAATTCACACCTCCCGCGGCATTGATCTCATCGCGGGCCATTTGCGCACCCATCCAGTGATGTTCCCCTTCCAGGAACTTCATGGGGCCGATTACGCCGACCTTGATAACATCTTTCTGTTGCGGTGCGCATGCAGGCAATATCAGCGCAATAACCATGACAGTGATAAAAGAAATGAGGAAAAAGCGTTTCATCCACAGGCCTCCTTTAATTAATAACTCCCAAGAGATTTAAACCGGCTGAAATATATAGTCCCCACGGACTACATCAGACTCACAATGACTACCTCGATCTAAAGCTGACACCTCCTTCTCTTTTTATATTTCAGACTGCTGCTTCTCCCAACCACAGGACTCCCAAATATGCGGAGCAGCACTATCTGAACATGATCCCACTAGAGCTGAAACCCTGCATCCAACCACAACTATGCATTATACAATATAAGTCAAGATATTTACATACCCGCATTCGTAGATTGTCACTCTTAATTCCCCTGCTGGCAATCCGGCCCGCCCGGGATAGCCGGACGATAACTGCCGCACAACATCAGATTGACATCCGCAGGCAGAGGCATTACCATCATGTACCGATATTCATAAACCGCAAACGGGATTATATGAACAGGGCTCTTTTCGGCACAAGCGGGGTCAGGGGTGTGGTCAACCAGGACCTTACTCCCGAGTTATGTAAAAATGTGGGCAGCGCGTTGGGCACACTGCTTCCTGCTGGTGCAGCTGTTTGCCTTGGCACGGATTCCCGTCTGAGCCGGGAGTTGATCAGGGCGGCCGTGACCGAGGGATTGATGGGTACGGGCGTCAATGTGGCCCAGGCAGGCATAGTTCCCACGCCGGCCCTGGCCCTGCTTACACGTGAGATGAGTTTCGATGCCGGCGTCATGATCACCGCATCGCACAATCCACCTGAGTTCAACGGCATCAAGCTTTTCAACCGCGACTCCATAGGTTACAGCCGGACCCAGGAAGAAGAAGTGGAGAAAATTTATTACAGTGGCTCTTTCAGGACCGGTCGGGCCGGGGCTGTTGAACATTTCCCCCGCATGAAAAGTAAGTATATCGGATTCATCAAAGCCCTTGTAAAGGGCTGGGACTTCAATTTTGGTCTAAAGCTGCTGGTAGACCCTGGCAACGGGGCCGCGTCCGGCTTGGCCGGTGATATTTTCAAACAGCTGGGATTCAACGTCTTTACAATTAATGACACACCGGACGGGCGCTTCCCCGGGCGCAGCCCTGAACCCAAGGAAGATACCCTGCAGGAGACGATTAAATTCCTGAGGCAGAAGAACGCCGACCTCGCCATCTGCTTTGACGGCGATGCCGACCGCGTGGTTTTTTGCGACCAGCAGGGATTTCTCGGCTTCAACGAGATGATCGCCTACATTTCGAGGGCGGCCATCAAATCTTCAGGCAAGCAAACAGTAGCCACCACTATCGAGAGCGGTATGCTGCTTGACCTGGCCATTAAAGACCTCGGCGGAAAAGTTATCAGGGGCAGGGTGGGAGACGTCTACGCCGCGCACCTGGCGCGCGATAACAACGCTGCACTCGGTGTAGAATCGGTAGGTGTCTACATACTGCCACAGGCCGGCTACTATCCGGACAGCATCTTTGCTGCTCTAACCCTGCTCGGTTCGATAAGTCAGGCAAGCGATATCCGCTCTTTCCTGACCACCCTGCCACCACTGTTTTTTTTCAAGGATAAAATAGCCTGCGCCAACGAAAACAAAGCCGAAGTCGTGGCAAGGGTCAGGCAACAGGCGGATAAATTGAGCGCGGTCTATTTAAATGACCTGGATGGCCTGCGCTTTGAATTCGGCGAGGGCTGGCTTCTGATACGTGCCAGCGGCACCGAACCTGCCATACGCGTCCTGGCAGAAGCGGGGAGCCAGCAGTACGCTCGCAGCCTTCTTAACATGGGACTCACCGTACTAAAGGATGCTGCAAAAGGGGGAACCTCATGAAAGTGGTCTTTCTCTGCGGAGGCGTTGGCAAAAGGATGTTCCCCATAACAGAGGACAAGTTCCTGCTCGATTTCGTGGGAAAACCACTGCTGGAACATCAGGTGGAACTGGCCTGCAAAGCAGGCCTCAAGGATTTTGTCATGGTCGGAAACCCCGGCAATATCCAGCGTATAAAACAAATAGCCGGGTCCATAACCGGGGCTAAATTTGAATTCGTAGTCCAGTCCCAGCCCCTGGGCATCGCCGATGCGCTGAAGTCCGCTGCCCCCGTCCTTGACAGCGCGATTATAGTGGTCAATCCCAACGATGTTTTCGATGGCGCTGCTTACCATGCGCTGCTGGACGCCTATCACAGCCAGTCTGCCACGTCCTACATTGTCGGGTACGAGGTCCGGCAGTATTTCCCCGGAGGGTATCTGGCGGTGAACGGCGATAACGACCTTACGCGGATAGTGGAAAAGCCCGAGCCGGGCGCCGAGCCCAGCAACCTCGTTAATATACTCCTGCACCTTCATACTGATATGCACAGTCTTTTCGAATACATAGACATCGTCAAAACCACGCGGGATGATGTTTACGAATGTGCCGTGGATGGTATGGTCAGGCATGCCTACAAAATCAAGGTGGTACGATACGACGGCTTCTGGGCTCCTATCAAATACCCGTGGCATATCTTCGATATAGTCAGGTACTTCCTCGATGCTTCCGGGGGTGAGATTGACCCGTCGCTCTCCATATCTGAACGGGCCACGGTGGCCGGAAAGGCCATAATTGGAAAAAACGTGCGCATACTCGAGAATGCCGTGGTGCGCGGGCCGGTTTACATCGGTCCCAACACGGTGATAGGGAACAACACCCTGGTCAGGGAATACAGCCACATCGGCGCTAACTGCGTGGTCGGCTTCTCGACCGAGATTAAGGGCAGCTACACCGGTGATGACTGCTGGTTTCACTCCTCGTACATCGGCGATTCCATCATCGGCAATCGCTGTTCATTCGGGGCAGGCAGTGTAACGGCTAACTACCGTTTCGACCGGGCGGATATACCGGTTAAATACGTGGGCCAAAGATTATCAACCGGCAGGGACCATTTCGGAGCCATCATCGGAGATGACAGCAAAACAGGTATAAATTCAGGCATCCTGCCAGGGCGTAAGGTCGGCCCCAACTCCACTGTAGGATCGCACGTCTGCCTTGCCGGCGACCTCGAGCCCGATACGATTGTGTTGAACCAGACCGGCCATCAGTATATTAAGAAACCTATCGGGGCAGAAGACATGCCTGTGGAACGGGACGGGGTCGGGGGGCAGGGACATTGACAGGCTCGTTGAAGAAACACAAGCTACCGCAGCATGTTGCCATCGTGATGGATGGAAACGGCAGGTGGGCCGCAAAAAGGCGCAAACCACGCTTGTACGGCCACAAGCAAGGTGCGCTTCATACCCGCGATTTCGTGGAGATGTTTGCTGCTTACGGGATCCCCTACCTGACTCTTTATGCTTTCTCGACCGAGAACTGGAACCGTCCAAAGGCAGAGGTTGAGGGCATCATCAGGCTCCTCTCGGAAAACCTCGACCGGGCTGTTAAAATAGCCAACGAGCAGAATATCCGAATCCGTCACCTGGGCAAAGAAGACAGGCTGCCGCAGGAAATTCAGAAAAAAGCCAGGGCTGCCATCGACCTGACCAGAAATAACTCCGGCCTGACGGTTAACATTGCTTTCAATTACGGGGGCAGGAGCGAAATCATCAATGCAGTACAGGAGATCGCACGCCGCCGCGTAAATATTAATAGCCTGGACGAAAGCCTTTTCTCGGGGTACCTGTACACGGCAGGCATGCCCGACCCGGACCTTTTTATACGGACAGGCGGCGAGATGCGACTGAGCAATTTCTTGATCTGGCAGTCGGCCTACGCGGAACTCTATTTTACGCCCGTGCTCTGGCCTGATTTCGGCCGCGACGAGATGGAAAAAGCGCTGGCAGACTACGGAAAGAGGGAGCGCAGGTTCGGCGGGTTGCAGGCGAAATAGCCGCAGTTTCCAATCCGGACTGTCTCTGCCCCCTGTCTGAATCTGCCGGGGTTAAACTATGTATGATGTTATTGTAATCGGTGCCGGCATCGCCGGGAGTTATACAGCAGCAGCGCTTGCCCGCCGGGGTCACTCCGTAGCCGTGCTGGAAAAAAATCAGGGTCCTGGCTCTAAATCAAGCTGCACCGGGATAATCAGCCAGGCCTGCCTTGATATGCTGCCCGGAACTCGAAGTGTAATCCAGCGTGAGGCGCGGTCGGCCACAATTTTTTCACCCTCGGGCGACCATATCCGGGTCGAGCGCGATACCACTCAAGCTTATATCCTGGACCGTCCCGCACTCGACCACATGATGGCGCGACAGGCCAGGCATAACGGGGCCGATTATTTTTTTTCCACGTTTGCCGCAAGCTTACGCAGTGATGAATGCTGCATACACGTTAAGGCCACATGTGACTCTGGTCTGCTGGAATTGCCTGCCAGGGCTGTTGTGATCGCCTGCGGGACGGCGGCAGGCCTTACCAGGCAGATGGGCATGGGCAATATCAGCGAATTCGCGCAGGGCGCCCAGACTGAAGTAGCTTGTAAGAATATCGATGAAGTGGAAGTATATTCCGGCAGACATATAGCACCGGGATTCTTTGCCTGGCTGGTGCCGACTGTGCCGGGACAGGCCAAGGCCGGCCTTTTATGTAACAGAAATCCGGGCCCATTAATCAATGAATTTTTAAAATTGCTCGAACGGCAGGGGAAAATCCTTCCTTCCTTACACCACATCAATTTCGGCTCTATTCCACTCAGGCCTCTCGCCAGGACTTACGCCGACCGCATCTTAGTGGTTGGAGATGCAGCGGGACAGGCCAAGCCGACCACGGGTGGAGGCATTTATTTCAGCCTTATCTGTGCAGGGATGGCCATACGAACCCTTGATGAATCTCTCAAGCTTAACGATTTGTCAGCCAGGCGGCTGTCACTCTATCAAAAACGCTGGCATAAAATCCTCAAGCGCGAGATGGACATAGATTACTGGGCGCACCGCTTCTACCAGGGCTTGAACGATAAACAGGCCGAGCACATCTTCCATGTCATCCAGCGCCACGGCATACATGAATCCTTGCTAGCCTCCCCGGACATCTCCTTCGACTGGCACGGCAAAGTGATCCTGGATGCCATCAGACACCACTCCCTGCAGCGGTCACTGGAGAAGCTCAAGATGAGCCTGCCACCCGGCTAAACCGGTTAACCTGCCAGCGCTTCAACACGTTATTGCCGCGGGGCAAAACGCCGTACGCAAGCACTTGCATTTTCATTTAATCTGTGATACTATTCATATGAATTCAATACTTGTCCAAAAAGTGGGTCCTTGTACCCACTTTTTTATTGAGAAAAAATGCATATTGAGGGAGTTTGGCCACGATGGTAAAGACCGAGTTTATGAATGCCCTCATGCAGCTTGCGGCAGAGAAAAACCTGCCCAAGGAGATCGTCCTGACAGCGCTGGAATCAGCCATGGTTTCAGCCTACAGGAAAGAGTCATTTACCCATGGTGAGGATATTTCGGTCAAGATCCATCCCGTCTCAGGTGGGGTCAAGCTTACACTTAAAAAGGTAGTCTCCGAAGCACCCGAAGACGAGTATCGCGAAATCTCTCTCAAAGAAGCTAAAAAGAAGGATAAAACCCTCAAGGCCGGCGACACTGTCATCACCGAACTGCCTCCCCCCAATGCCGGGCGCATACCTGCCCAGATAGCCAAGCAGGTTATACTCCAGAAGCTACATGATGCGGAGCGCGGGGCTATCTACGAGGAGTATGTGGGCAAAGAGGGCGAAATCGTCACCGGCGCCGTTCAGCGCGTTACGCCTGAACATGTTGTCATTGATATAGGCAAGACCGAGGCAGTCATACCCCAGAATGAGAAGACGCCTACAGAGCGTTACCGCCAGGGGCAGCGCCTCAAGCTGTATATAGTGGAAGTTGCCCGTACCACCAGGGGACCGCAGGTGATTGCCTCCAGGGCACACCGCAATCTGCTGAGGGACCTACTGATACTCGAAATACCGGAGATCGCGGCAGGCACTGTAGAGATCAAGGGCGTGGCCAGGGAGGCCGGTTACCGCAGCAAGGTGGCCGTATTTTCGCGCCAGAGTAATATCGACCCGGTAGGCTGCTGCGTGGGATTGCGCGGAATACGTATACAGAATATAGTCAATGAGCTGAACGGCGAGAAAATCGACGTAGTCCAGTGGTCCGATGATTCCCGTATCTTCATAGCCAATGCACTGAGTCCGGCTCAGGTATTAAGCGTCACCCTTAATACGAACGAGACTACCGCCCTGGTCAAGGTGCCGGACAAGCACCTCTCCCTGGCTATCGGCAAGGAGGGACAGAATGTCCGCCTTGCCGCCAAGTTGACAGGCTGGCGCATTGATATCAAGAGCGCCTCCGAGATGGAGGCCGAGAAGGCGGCACAAAAGGAGGAAGTTACAGAGCTCGAAATAATTGAGCTTGATCAGGAACAGCTGGTAGCTGAGGGACTGCAGCCGGCTGAAGAAACCGCGGCAGAGGCCTTAACCGGTGTAGAAGAGGAATCTGAAGTGACTGTCGGCGCGATAGAAGCTGAGGGGCAGGTCGAAGGCGCCGGTATTGAGATACTGATGCCTGTTGATGCAGCTTTGACGTCACAGCCGTCCAAGATTCGTTTTGCCGAGGAGATATTGGCCGGCAGACACGGAAAACCAAGGAAGAAAGAAGAACCCAAGAAAGAAGGCGAGGGCAAGGACACAGGCACCAAGGCTAAGAAAACCAAGGCCAAGAAGAAAACGTATTACGAAGATGAAGACTTCGAGAGTTGAAAATAAGCTGCAGCAACCTGGTACCAGGCATGTACCGGAGCGCACCTGCATTACATGCCGCAGGAAGGCAGGAAAACGGGAGCTCGTCCGGCTGGTATGCTCAGGCGGCATTATTGAAACCGACCTGCGCGGTAAAAAGCCGGGACGCGGCGTCTATCTCTGCCTGTCAAGCGAGTGCTGGGAAAAGGGATTGAAAAGTAACCGCGTAGAATATGGGTTGCGCACAAAATTGTCGATGGAAAACCGGCTGCTGCTGCTGGAATACGGCAGAAGCCTGACAGAAAAGGAAGATACTCGATGAAAAACAGGCAGGAACAAGCGCAGGGTAACAATACGGCCAGCACACCGCAGATAGGGCTACCCCCGGTTATAACAGTCAAACAGCTTGCCGACCAGATGGGTGTCAGCGGCATTGAGATCATCAAGCAACTGATGCGCAATGGCATAATGGCCAACATCAACCAGTCTCTCGACTACGAAGTCGCCTCCGGGTTAGTTGCAGACTTCGGCTTCACTGCTAAAAAGCTACTGATTGCCGCCCAGGACAGGCGGAAGGTGTCCTCCATGGACGCTAAACTGCACACGCGCCCGCCGGTCATAACCATTATGGGCCATGTAGACCACGGCAAAACGAGCCTGCTGGACGCCATCCGTCAGACCAACGTGGCTGCCGGAGAGGCCGGCGCCATCACTCAACATATCGGCGCATACCAGGTCGAGATGAAGGGCCGTAAGATCACTTTCCTCGATACTCCCGGGCATGAAGCTTTCACTGCCATGCGCGCCCGCGGCGCCCGCGCGACGGATATAGCCGTCCTGGTGGTGGCTGCGGACGATGGCGTTATGCCGCAGACCATAGAGGCGCTTAACCACGCGCGCGCGGCAGGTGTGAGCATAGTTGTAGCCCTCAACAAAATCGATAAGGCCAACGCAAATCCTGACCGCATCAAGCAGCAGCTTGCTGACCTGGGAGTGGTTATCGAAGAATGGGGCGGCGATATAATCTGCGTTCCTGTCTCGGCCAAGAAGAAGCAGGGCATAGACGACCTGCTGGAAAATCTGCTGCTGGTAGCTGATATGCTGGAGCTTAAAGCTGAGGTGGATTGCCCGGCTGAAGGTATAGTTATTGAGGCCAAGCTGGATAAAAGCCGTGGCCCCGTGGCAACCCTGCTGATACAAAAAGGTCTTCTCAAGACAGGTGATAATCTTGTCATAGGTACTGTGGCCGGCAAAATCAAGGCAATGTTTGACGACGATGGGAAGAACATGCGCAAAGCGGGGCCAGCAACGCCGGTGGAGATACTGGGAATGAATTCCGTGCCTGACGCCGGCCAGGTCTTCCAGGTGGTAAGCGATGAAAAGGAAGCCAAGTCCCTGATCGAGAAAAATAGGAATGCCGGGCTGGCCACCACCACGTCCAGGGGCGTAAGCCTGACATCTGTGGCTGCGCAGGCCAGTTCCGGTGAGATCAAAGAGCTTAATATAATCCTCAAGACCGATGTCCACGGCAGCATCGAACCAATCAAGGACTCCCTGGAGCGGCTGAGCGATGACAGGACCAGGGTCAAGGTTATTCATATGGGCACCGGAGCCATTACTGAGAGTGATATCTTGCTGGCAGCAGCCTCACGGGCAGTGGTCATAGGGTTCAATAGCAAGCCGGAAACCGGCGCAACCCGCATGGCCGAGCAGGAGAAGATCAGCATACGCCAGTACAACGTGATTTATAAGCTCATTGAAGATGTGGAAAAGGCGCTCAAAGGACTGCTCGAACCCGAATATGTCGACGTTGTCGCCGGCCAGGCCGAGGTTCGCGCTGTTTTCGAAGCCGGAAAGAGGGGCAAAATTGCCGGCTCTCAGATCAAGGAGGGCAAGGCTACGCGCGACTCGCAGGTCAGGATCATACGTGCCGGCAAGGTGATAGCTGAATCTCGTGTGGCAGGCCTGCGACGCTTTAAGGACGATGTCAAGGAGGTGTCGACGGGGCTGGAATGCGGTGTAAAACTTGAGAGCTTTAATGATTTCGAGGTCGGTGATATCCTGCAATTCGTCCGCCAGGAAAAAGTGGACTGATAGCAGCTTCTGCTGATGATGCCGTACCTGTTGCCTCAAATATATCTTCGGAGCATGCTATGACCAGGCGTACAGAACGGTTAAATCATTTGATCCAGGCCGAGATCAGCGACCTCCTGCAAAAGCATATCAACGATCCCCGGCTCAACGGCCTTATCAGCGTGACAGGAGTCGAGATCTCCACTGACCTCAAGAATGCGAAGGTGTCTTTCAGCATACTGGGCGGCTCGCTGGATCGGGACGAGGTATTAAAAGGCTTCAACTCGGCGGCGGGTTATCTGCGGCGCGAACTGGCCCACCGCCTTAATATCAGAGTTACACCCGAACTCAGTTTCGAATTTGATGACTCTATCGAGCATGGCGTTAACCTGATTCGCCTCATCGATAAAGTAGCAGCGGAGGATAATAAAGGAGGGGTGGATGGGCTTAAACGGGCTGCTAAACGTAAATAAGCCAGCCGGCTGCACATCCTTCAGCATTGTGGCCAGTGTCCGCCGCCTGAGCGGCGAAAGGCGCGTTGGCCACGCGGGTACGCTCGACCCCGCCGCCACTGGAGTTCTTCCCGTGTGCCTGGGACAGGCCACCCGCGTAGCTGAATACCTGCTGGAGTATCCCAAGGAATACGTGGCCGGGATCGAGTTGGGCATCAGCACCGATACATATGACGGGGAAGGCCGCATCACCGGCCGGAGTCCGCTGCATGATATATCTCGTGCGATGATAGAGGGTGTGCTGCAATCATTTGAGGGTACCATAGACCAGGTGCCGCCGGCATTCAGCGCAGTCAAAATCAGAGGCAGGAAGTCCTACGCACTGGCTAGATCCGGCCACGAGGTGATCCTGCAGCCACGCAGGGTCCAAATCTATCATATCCAAATCGTGAGATTTGAACTCCCGTATCTGAAACTAAGAATCTCCTGTTCGAAAGGTACATACATACGCTCGCTGGCAAACGACCTTGGCGAGCGCATCGGCTGCCGCGCTTACCTCAAAGACCTGGAACGCACCTCCTACGGGCCTTTCGAGATAAACGATGCTATAACCCCTGATCAGCTGCAGAAAGCTATCGCCGAGGGAAGTATCGACCGGTTGCTTTATCCTCTCGATTGCGCCTTAACCGGCAGTGACAGGGTATACCTTGATGAGAGGCAAGCTGTGAGCGTAGAAAAGGGCCTGGACGTCCCGCTCGCCATACAAAGCCCGTGCTCAAAGGGTTATTGCTCCGTCTATACTGCGGAAGGGCGCCTGCTGGCCGTAATGAAATTCGTGACGGAAAGCGGGCTATGGCACCCTCAAAAGGTCTTCAACCTGTAGAATCGCAAAGGATTCCCCATTTCTTTCTGCGGATGCTTGACATACCTATCCGTATTGGCTATATTAGCCTTAAGAGCTATAAAATAGCTTCAGGAGGTGCCCTATGACCCAGGCTTACTGCTTCAAGGACAGGAAAAAGGTTGAAATCAAGAACGCGCAGCATGTGAAACTGAAGAATGGAAGGCCGGCAATCAAAGGTGTTTGCCCGATCTGCGGGACCAAGGTATACCGCATCGGCAAGGGTTAAGCCGCAAATTTCTTGATTAAGTTTTCAGGTCTGCCGCTTGATCCTCTCAAGAAGCTTCACCGGGTTGTGTTCAAGTATCTGCTTTAACTCCTGGCCGCTGATACCAGCCTGGCGCAGAGTTTCCTTTGCCAGTGCATCAGTGAGAAGATCGTCCTCATCGTGGCTGTCCGAGTTGAGCAGCATCAGAGCCCCTGCTTTACGAGCCATCTCAGCCACATGAGCATTGGTGGCACGGTGCCCGCGCCTCGTAGTGATCTCGATAAAAACCCCGCTCTTTTCAGCAATCTCCGCAACCTCGGACGTCATATGACCCGGGTGCGCCAGGATATCAACAAATTTTGACCGGGCAGCAGCAAGGTTTGTCCCTTCCTCCACCGGCTCAACGGGTGATTCGCCGTGAACCACCACCACTGAGGCTCCAAGCTCTTTGGCTTTCTTCGCCAAACCGTCTATGGCCTGATGGGGCACATGTGTTAGTTCAACACCCGGCACGGCCACAATGTTCCAGTACGAACTGGCCAGCTCACAGTCCCGGCTCACTTCTTTAATGACTCTCTCCAGCGAGCCGAGGCCCATATGGTCCGTGACCGCTATAACCGCATATCCTTTCACCGCGGCACGCCTGATCAACTCCAGCGTGGAAAGAGCGCCATCGCTATGAGAAGTGTGTGAGTGGAAGTCATATATCACACTATAAATTAGCATAAAAATCTCGTGTAATACAAGGACAATGGAATAATCTGTTATAATAAGTCGGATTTTCAGCTAACATGTTTAAAAAAATACTCGTCCCGCTCGATGGTTCCACCGAGGCGGAGACTGTGCTTCCATACGTCAGGGACATTGCCAGCAGGTTTGACTCAGAGGTTGATATCCTGGGAGTCGGACTTGGCAGCAGAAGACGCAGAGTCAATCAGCTACTGGACAGCTATGTGCACCACGCCGTCGAACACCTCCAGAAGAATGATATTACCTGCAGGGCTGTGCTGCTCTACAGCACCCCACAGCAGGAGTTGCTCGATTATACAGAGATCACAGCCCCGGGGCGTGAGATTAAGGCCAAAGCTCAGGTGCTATACGGAGGGCCGTCCGAGAATATCCTAACCTATGCAACTGAGCACCATGTGAACCTTATCGTCATGGCTACGCATGGCCTCAGTGGCCTGCGCAGATGGTGGTTGGGAAGTGTATTTGAGAAAGTGGTCTCGCGGGCTACCGTGCCTGTTCTGGGTATACATAGCAAACAGGTAAGGGAGGTGGACAGGGACAGGAAGGCGACTTTCAAGCGTATCCTGGCGCCGCTTGATGGATCGGAGACAGGCGGGGCGGCCATGCATGATGCCGAAGCCATAGCCCTTAAAACCGGCGCCTCCTTGGTGCTGGTCCACGTATTGCCTGCCCCTCACGCTGTCGAAGCACGCTGGCTGGGTCCCGAATTCGCCGACTTCGTTAAAGCCATGCACGATGCCGGCCAGAAATATCTCGATAAGGTCAATGCCCGGCTTAGCGCCAGGGGTTTGGAGGTGAAAGTCAGGATCGTATCAGGCGACCCCGCAGCCAGGATCATCGAAGTTGCCAGGGAAGAAAAGGCCGATCTCATAGCCATGTCCACGCACGGCAGGAGCGGCATCGCCCGCTGGGTGCTGGGCAGTGTGGCAGATAAGATATTGCACGAGTCCAGGATTCCTATGTGGCTCGTGAGACCGCGGCAGATCATTAAAGAGATGCTTAAAGATAGCGGCCAGGATCATAAATGAGCACATTTCCTGTGCCGACAAGGAGTTAACCAGATGGGAAAAATAAATGTAGCCATTATTGGGGTTGGCAATTGCGCTTCCTCTTTCGTCCAGGGCGTGCATTATTACAAGAAAGCCAAGGACGACGAGTTTGTGCCGGGACTGATGCATATCAACCTGGGAGGCTACCACATCAAGGACATCAATTTCGTAGCGGCCATTGATATCGACCGCAATAAGGTAGGTAAGGACCTTGCGGAGGCTATCTTCACCGCGCCAAACAATACCTATAAATTCTGTGATGTCCCAACCACGGGCGTCAAGGTGATACGCGGCATGACCCATGACGGGCTGGGCAAGTACCTGAGCAAAATCATCGAGAAGGCCCCTGGTCCCACCTCCAACATCGTTAACATACTAAAAGAGGTAAAGGCTGATGTGGCCATCAACTACCTGCCGGTGGGCAGCGAAGAGGCGACCAAGTGGTATGTCGAGCAGCTTCTCAATGCCGGTGTGGGACTGGTAAATTGCATACCCGTCTTCATCGCGCGTGAGCCGTACTGGCACAACCGCTTCCAGGAAGCCGGCCTGCCGGTTATCGGAGACGATATCAAGTCACAGGTCGGCGCCACTATAGTGCACCGCGTGCTTACCCGGCTTTTCCAGGACCGCGGCGTCAAGCTGGAGCGCACTTACCAGCTCAATTTCGGGGGCAACACCGACTTCTACAATATGCTGGAGCGCGAGCGCCTTGAATCCAAGAAGATATCCAAGACCAATGCAGTTACTTCCCAGTTAGACTACGAGCTAAATCCGGACAATATCCATGTTGGCCCCAGCGATTATGTGCCGTGGCTGCTGGACCGCAAGTTCTGCCATATCAGGATGGAGGGCCGCACCTTCGGCGATGTGCCTCTCAACCTCGAATGCAAGCTCGAGGTCTGGGACAGCCCTAACTCGGCGGGCGTGGTTATCGATGCCATCCGCTGCCTCAAGATAGCCCGGGACCGCGGCCTGGCCGGATCCATCGTAGCCCCCAGCTCCTATTTCATGAAATCCCCACCCATCCAGTATTCGGACGATGAAGCCCGCAGGCGCGTGGAGCAGTTTATCACAGGGCAGGAACAGCAGAGGCCCATCTGCCTGCCGGAATCGGCGTAAAGCCAGCAGGCGCTGAGAAAGGGAAAGCAAGCGGGAAGGCTCTGATACGGCAGGACAATGAAAATCGGCCTGGTTTCGCCATATGATTACTCCCATCCTGGCGGCGTCATCACCCACGTGTCATACCTGGCCCACCACCTGCACTTGATGGGCCACGCCGTCAAGATCATAGCCCCCGTGCGCAAGAAAAGCGTGCGCTATTTCGACGAGGAGGTCACGCCCATCGGCCGTCCGATACCTATTCCCTATGGCGGTACGACCGCGCGAATCGCGCTCTCCCCATGGCTGCCTTGCCAGGTGCGGCGTGTCCTGGACAGGGAAGCGTTTGACGTGATCCACCTGCATGAACCTTTCATCCCTATGCTGTGCCTGAGCACCCTCATCGAGTCACGGGCAATCAACATAGGCACTTTCCATGCATGCCATGAAAGCTCGAACATATACTGGCTGAACCGCTCTACCATGCGTAAACTCGGCGCTAAACTGCACGGGAAAATCGCCGTCTCAAAGCCGGCCAGAGACTATATATCAAAATATCTTCCGGCCGATTACCACATTATCCCCAATGGTGTGGATATCCATCACTTCAACCCTGATGGGCCGGCCAGGACCGAGTTTAAAGACGACAAACTGAATATACTCTTCGTGGGCAGGCTGGAAGAACGCAAGGGCGTGGGCGACTTAATCCGGGCATGTTCCCTGGTAAAAAAGGATTTTCCCCACTTCCGGCTTATTATCACCGGCCCCGGTATCAGGCTGCGCCTCCAGTATAAGACCATGGCCAAAATATTGCTGGGCGACCGCGCAGTATTCACGCATTATGTCACCTTTCCCGATCTGCCCGCGTATTACCGCACGGCCGACATATTCTGTGCCCCTGCCACCAGTGGCGAGAGCTTTGGCATAATCCTGCTGGAGGCCATGGCCAGCTGTACACCGGTCGTGGCAACCGATATACCGGGCTATGCCAGTGTGATCACGCATGGCCAGGATGGTTTGCTGGCAAGGCCAAGGAACCCGCGCGCGCTGGCAGATGCTTTATTAAAACTACTGACCGACAGGCAATTGAGATTGGCGATAGCGGAGAGGGGAGTGGCCACGGCCGACAAGTACAGCTGGGAAAACGTTAGCCGGCAGGTTGTCGATTACTACACATCCACCTCTGCGAATCTAAAAGGATGAAGATATGTCTAGTTTCCAGGACTTACGCAGGAAAGCAGGCCGCTTAATTACCGATCCCCTTGTCCCGCTCATCAGCAGGCTAAGGCTAACGCCTGACATCATGACCGCTATTGGACTGGTCATTAATCTGGTGGCAGCGGTGATCATAGGTTTCGGCCATTTGGTGGCAGGCGCCCTTATATTTCTATTGGCCGGACTGTTCGATTTATTGGATGGCGCCCTTGCCCGCTATATGGGAAAGACCTCCAGTTTCGGGGCGCTTTTTGATTCTACTGTTGACAGGATTACCGAGGGCGCGCTTTTTCTAAGCTTCATCTTCATTACCGGCCCCGGAGTATGGCCTTATGACGTTACGTTGCAACTCGTGCTTATATTCCTGGCCATGATAGGGTCATTCCTGACCAGTTATATCAGGGCCAGAGCAGAGGGGCTTAATATCGATTGCACGGTTGGCTTGTTTACGCGTGTTGAGCGGGTTATAATATTAGCGCTCGGGCTGCTCTTAAACCAGGTGTTCATAGCACTGGCCATAGTGGTAGTCCTTTCTTTTGTGACCGCCGGGCAGCGGTTTGCGCACGTCTGGCGGCAGACAAAAAAATAAAAGGAGTATATACAAATAGGTCAATGCTATGAGTGACCGGGTATTCGCGGCGAGCCTCACCTCCCTTGCTGCGCTGGTGCTTGCATGGATTATAGCCGGCATAGGCTTGGCGGCGGCAGGCATGCTCTGGGTGAATGTGGATATGCCTATGCTTGTATTCCTTACTGTGCTTGCAGGCCTTACAGTGCTGATATCAGGCGGCGGCATACTCCTCCACTTCTGGGGTAAGAGTTACATGTCCCGGGGTTGATCATTGCAATTCGCCTTTTCCATTATTTTTGTAATTAAGTCCGCAAGTATGTCTGTTTCAGGATTAATAAAATGTCAGTTGTAGCTGTTATTGGTGCCCAGTGGGGCGACGAAGGTAAGGGTAAAATAGTGGATCTATTGGCCGAGAAGGCGGACGCCGTCATACGTTTTTCCGGCGGCGATAATGCCGGCCACACGGTCATCAATCCGGGAGGGGAGTTCAAGCTCCATATCGTGCCGTCCGGCATTTTCTACCCTCGCACTGCATGCATCATAGGCAATGGCGTCGTCATCAATCCCAGGGTCTTGCTGGAAGAGATGGACAGTCTCGAGACCAGGGGCGTGGCTATCGACAACCTGCATATCAGCGACCGTGCACACCTCATCATGCCATGGCATATCCTGCTCGACAGGCTGGATGAGGAGAAGCGCGGGCCCGCTGCTATAGGTACAACCGGTAAGGGTATCGGGCCTGCCTTCGCCGATAAAATCGCCCGCAAGGGCATACGCGCATGTGATCTCATCGATACAGACACGTTCCGGTCGCGGCTGTCCAGCCTCATGGAAAACAGAAACGAACTCCTCACCAGGCTTTATAATGCTGCAGCACTGGATTTCGATACGGTTTTCCAAGAGTATTCCGCGTACGCAGTGCGCCTGGCGCCTTATATCAAGGACACTACTGCCATGATCAACGACCTCCTGGAGAGTGGCAGCAATATCGTCCTTGAGGGTGCGCAGGGCACTATGCTCGACACGGATTTCGGCTCCTATCCTTTTGTAACCTCGTCATCTCCGCTGGCCGCGGGCGCCTGTATGGGATCAGGCATCAACCCGCGCAGGATCGACCGCGTTGTAGGTATTTTCAAAGCCTACACTACCAGGGTGGGAGGCGGTCCCATGCCAACCGAGCTCAAAGACGAGGTCGGTGAGTATATCAGGCAACGTGCCCACGAGTATGGTACCACCACAGGAAGGGCGCGACGCTGCGGATGGTTTGATGCCGTGGTGGGGCGCTACAGTACTAACCTTAACGGCTTTACCAGCGGCATACTAACACGCCTGGATGTGCTTGACGAGATGGATACCGTGAAGATATGCATCGGCTATAAAATAGACGGCAGGACGGTTGTCCGCTTCCCCGCAGATGCAACGGCTCTTGAGAGATGTGTGCCCGTATACGAAGAATTGCCGGGCTGGAAGGTCAATACCAGCAACGCCCGCAAGGCGGGGGAACTGCCGCGCAACGCCCGCAGGTACGTCAGGCGCCTCGAAGAACTTATCGGATGTCATTTCCACGTTATCTCCATAGGGCCCCGTCGCGACCAGAGCATAGTAATAAAAAACGTGATCTGATGACCTATGCCTGATGTTAGTCAGCTGACAGCCTATTGCGGCCTATACTGCAAGGACTGCATCCCTTCCAAAACAGAGCTTTATGCTTTGACGGCCCGCTTTCAGCAATTACTCGAAGAACTGCAGTTTGTAAAATATGCTGAATTGAAGGCGGGCCAGACGTACTGGTCAGAGGCCAACTCAGCCTTCAACCACTACGCCGAATTTCTGGATGCGCTGAAGGCCATAAGGGGGCTGGAATGCACGTCGCTTTGCCGCGAGAGCGGGGGCTGGAAGGGAGGGCGTTGCGCTGTGAGAAATTGCGCCATTGAAAAAGGCATTTACGGATGCTGGGAATGTGTGGAATATAAGACCTGCCAGCACCTTGAACCGCTGCTCAAGTTTCACCCCAACCTCGCATTCCACCTGGAGCTGATCAGGAGCGAGGGTATCGATAATTGGGCTTCCAAACGCCGGGGACATTATCCCTGGTCTTAATTACTCGCCTTTATATTTATCTTCGCCATATGCTTACAGGCGCTCAAACCGCAACCCGAAGGGGCGCCAGGGCTATTTAAGCGGCAGGTCTATAGTATAGCTCTTGAGTGTCTGCTCAATGACAGCGCGGGTACTCTCATCAGGCACAACCAGCGGCAGGCGTGGTTTGCCGACCCTGAAACCCAGGTAGTTCAGGGCATACTTGATGGGCATGGGACTGCCTATCATGAACATGGTATTTATCAGCGGTATGAAGCTGCGGTGCAGCTTGGCGGATTCCTTAATTTTTCCGCTAAAGAAAAGGTCCATCATCTTCTTGTACTGCCTGCCCACAAGGTGTGTGATGACACCGATCACGCCATAGCCGCCAAGGTTGAGGATAGGAAAGGTATCGGCGTCATTGCCGCTATATACCATGAAACCATTGCCCACACCGTCGATAATGCGGGCGATCTGCCCGAAATCGGCGCTGGCCTCCTTTATGCCCACGATATTATCGATCTTGCTGAGCTTGATGGTCGTTTGGGCAGCCAGGTTGGTGATGGTACGTGATGGCACATTATAAATAATACAAGGTAGTCGGGTTGACCCAGCGATGGCCTTGAAGTGCTGATAGAGCCCTTCCTGGTTGGGCTTGTTGTAGTAAGGGACGGTCAGCAGGCAGGCATCCACACCCTTTTTCTCCGCCTCTTTGGTCAGATCTATACTCTCCTGCGTATTGTAGTTACCCGTGCCGGCCACGATCGTAACCTTACTGCCTGCGGCCGTCCTGATCTCCTCGAACAGGCGGAGTTTCTCCTCAGTATTAAGCGTGGGGCTTTCACCGGTGGTGCCGGACACCACCAGCCCATCGCTTCCAGATTCGAGCAGCGCCTTGGCCAGCTTCTTCGCCTGGGTGTAATCAACCTGCCCCTTAGTGTTGAAAGGGGTCACCATGGCTGTCAGCAAACGTCCGAACTTCTTCATCGCATTCTCCGCCTACTATTTATTGCTGATGTTTGACCCAACTGTTCTTGGCTGCCTCCTCCGCGATCTGGACGGCATTGAGGGCGGCACCCTTGCGGATATTGTCGGACACCACCCACATCACCAGGCCATTCAAGTAGGAGGCATCGGATCTTATCCTGCCCACGTAAACATCGTCAGTGCCCGCCGCCAGCCAGGGCTGCGGGTAAAGGCTCACATTGGGATCGTCAAGCACTTTAATACCCTGGGACTTGCTCAGGATAGAGCGAGCTTCCTCGGGTGACATATAGTCGGTGAATTCCACCTGTATAGCCTCGCTGTGGCTGATGAATACGGGCACGCGAACGCAGGTGGCTGAGACGGCAAGGCTCTCGGCGTGCATGATTTTTCGCGTTTCCTCGACCAGCTTCCATTCTTCCTTGGTATAGCCGTTCTCAAGGAAGACATCTATCTCCGGCAGCAGGTTGAAAGCTATTTGATGTGAATAGACGTGCGGCACGACATTGCCGCCGTCCATCACTACCTTAGCCTGCTTGGTCAACTCCTCCACGGCAGCGATGCCAGTCCCTGACACTGACTGGTAAGTGGCTACAGTGATGCGCTTGATCGGGTTAACTTTGTGCAGGGGGTACAAGGCTACCACCATCTGGATGGTAGAACAGTTCGGATTGGCGATAATGCCCCTGTGCTTTTTGATATCTTCGGCATTGACCTCCGGCACCACCAGCGGTACGCGAGAGTCCATGCGCCAGGCCGCGCTGTTATCGATGACCAGGGCCCCTGCCTTGGCCGCCAGCGGGGCGAAGTGCTTGCTTATCTCGGACCCCGCCGAGAAAAGCGCTATATCTACATTGTCGAAAGAGTCACTGGCGGTCTCTTTCACCACTATCTCCTGGTGACCCACATAAACTTTCCTGCCGGCCGATCGGTCGGAAGCATAAAGCTGCAGCGACGACACGGGGAATTTCCTCTGCAGGAGAATCTTGATGAACTCCTGCCCCACCATGCCGGTAGCGCCTACTATAGCTACGTGATACCCGTTATTACTGTTGTTCATATCAGTCTCCCAAATTTAGCAGTACATCCAGGCCGTAAATTAAACCGTGGCGCTTGATTACCTCCTTAATTGCAAGGATCACGCCCGGCATAAAACTCTCCCTGCTTATCGTGTCATGCCTGATCGACAAGGTTTGGCCCAGGGCTCCGAATATGACTTCCTGGCTGGCAACCAGACCAGGCAGCCTGATGCTGTGGATGCATATACCATCGGACCGGCCGCCCCTCGTGCCCTTCAAAGTTTCTTTTTCGGTTATCGGGCTCATGAAGGGTTTGCCATGCGCATTCACCATTGCCCTAGCCGTTGCCAGCGCCGTTCCCGAAGGCGCATCCAGCTTCCTGTCATGATGAAGCTCAATGATCTCTGCATTATCAAAATACCTTGCGGCCATCCTGGCCAGGTGTATCATTATTACGGCGCCAATGGCGAAGTTGGCCGCGACCACTGCGCCTTTCTTATGAGCCTGCGCCAGACGGTCTATATCCTTTAAATCGGCTTCGCTCAAGCCGGTCGTGCCCATTACCAAATTGGCGCCATTTTTAAGGGCAAGCCTTGCCACACCCATGGCTGCCCCAGGCACCGTGAAATCCACTACCACCTGAGGGTGGTACATTTCGATCAGGGATGTTAAATTGGTGTGCAGGGGCACTTTCCTGGTCAATCCGGCCAGGCTCAGGTGTTCCCGGTCCGCCTTGATATCAGCGGCGCCGGTCAACTCCAGGTCCGTGTCAGCCATTACCGCGCCTACAACCTGTTGCCCCATCCTGCCTAATGCCCCGTTCACCGCTACTTTGATTTTAGACATGTCACAATCCTCTCCCGTTCAGGCACGGTCAACCCTTTCTTATTCAGGCCTGCGCGGATGGCGCCTGGGCTCGTCCACGCGTGCCCGCGGCGGCATCCCCGACCTCGGCGGTCCGCTATGTGCACTGGGTGGCATGGGAGGCCTGTCCTGTGCTGCCGGCTTATCAACCGGGGCGCCGCCATTCTGATCAGCAAAAACTGCTTTGCGCGAAAGGTTTATACGCCCAAGCCGGTCGATCTCGGTCACCTTGACCATAATCTCATCGCCAATTTTGATCACATCCTCCACACGCGCCACGTGATGGTCAGCGAGTTCACTGATATGTACCAGCCCTTCCTTGCCCGGCAGGACTTCAACGAATGCGCCGAAATTCTGTATCCTGGTGACCTTGCCCGTGTAGACGGCGCCCACCTCTACATCCTGCGTAAGGCCCTCCACCTTATGTATGGCCGCCTTGGCCGATTCCTCGCTGGCCGAACCTATGACCACGGTGCCATCATTTGACACCTCGATGGTGGTCTTGGTCTCCTCGATGATGGCCTTGATATTCTTCCCTCCCGGCCCGATCAGTGCCCCGATCTTGGACGGGTCGATGGTTATCTTGTACATGCGCGGCGCGTACTTGCTCAGGTTAGGGCGCACTTCAGGTATGGCCGCCTTCAAAACATCCAGGATCACCTGGTGAGCCTCCCTGGCCTGCAGCGTAGCTTTAGCCAGCACCTCGTGCGAAACGCCTTGAAGCTTGATATCAAGCTGGATAGCCGTAATGCCGTTGGCAGTACCGGCCACTTTATAGTCCATATCGCCGTAAAAATCTTCTATCCCCTCAATATCCGTTAGGATGATGTAATTACCCGGATTGTCCTTGTCCGTTACAAGGCCCATGGCTATGCCCGCCACCGGAGCCTTGATGGGGACACCTGCATCCATCAGTGCCAGCGTCGAGGCACAAACACTGCCCATAGAAGTGCTGCCATTGGAACTGAGCACCTCGGATACCAGCCGGATCGTGTAGGCGAAATCCTTCTCGTCAGGTATCACCGCGACCAGCGCCTTCTCTGCCAGCGCGCCGTGCCCGATCTCCCGTCTTCCTGTCGAGCCCATCCTTTTGACCTCTCCGGTGGAAAAGGGAGGGAAATTATAATGGTGCATGAAGCGCTTGGTATCCTCCAGGCCGAGATCGTCCACCGTCTTGGCCTGGCCCAGCGAGCCCAGTGTGGAGATGGTCAGCACCTGGGTCTGCCCGCGCGAGAACAGCCCCGATCCGTGCGTACGCGGCAGCAGGGCAACCTCCGCGTTGAGAGGCCGTATCTTGTTGATATCACGCCCGTCGACATGCTTCTGTTCACGCAGTATTTTGGCCCTGCATGTTTTTTTCAACACTTCCTCGATGGCTGTGCCGATCTCAACATCCGTGTATGTTTCCTTTAGTTTCTCGACGGCTTCCTTTTTTATAGCATCCAGTTTGGACTGCCGCTGCTCCCTGTCTGCGCTGTCCAGAGCAGCAACCATAGTCTGGCCGTAATCTGAGCTAATGGCTGCCAATAAATCGGGATTGATGTTGAATCCTTCAACCTCCAGCTTGGGCCTGCCGATTGCTTCACGCAGCTCGTCCTGCAGGCGAATGATTTTCTGGTTCTCCTCATGCGCGATCTTGAGCGCCTCTATATATATGGCGGGGTCGATTTCCCTGCACCCCGCCTCCACCATGACGATATTATCGCGGCTGCTGGCAACCACCAGGTCGAGTACGCTGTCAGCCATCTGCGGAAGCAGCGGATTGAGCACCATCTTGCCGTCGATGTAGCCAACCCTGGTTGCGCCAATGGGACCGTAGAACGGTATGCTTGAGACGGTCAGGGCAGCCGACGCACCGATAACAGCCAGCACGTCCGGATCGTTCTCCTGGTCGGTAGACAGCACAGTGACCACTACCTGGATATCGTTGGGGAGGCTCTTGAGAAAGAGCGGGCGTATCGAGCGGTCGCACAGGCGTGCTGCCAGCGTAGCCTGTTCCCCCGGCCTCCCCTCGCGCCGCATAAAGCTGCCCGGGATCTTGCCTATGGCGTAATGACGTTCCTCGTAATCAACTGTGAGGCGAACGAAATCGCTATTCTCCCTGGCCTCTTCGCTGATGCATGCAGTGACAAGGACAACCGTATCACCATAACGAACCACAATAGCGCTATCTGCCTGCTGGGCAAGCTTGCCGCTTTCGATGATAAGATCCCTGCCCCCGATGTTACATTTAAAGTTCTGGGACATTATTAAAACCCTCTATCCTGTTTTATTTGCGTAATCCAAGCTTGCCGATGAGGGTTCTATAGCGGTTGATGTCTTCCCTGCTCAAATAAGCCAACAGCCGCCTGCGCCTCCCGATAAGCTTGAGAAGAGACCGACGTGTATGCTGATCATGAGAATGCTCTTTCAGATGCGCCGATAGCTGGACGATCCTCTCGGTTAGTACCGCCACCTGTACATCGGAAGAGCCCGTATCTTTCTCGTTTATTGCATAGCTCTTCATTATTGCCTGCTTCTTTTCCTTGTCCAATGCCGTACTCCTGTATAAACTCTATAACGCAAAATTATAGCACAGCAGGGCAACCATTGCATCACAGTCGGAGCGTGCTTTAAGCATTGATACGGTTTTAGCCGCCGCGAGGTTGGGGTATAATTAGTGCATCATGACCTCCCAGGTTTTTTACCGCAAATGGCGCCCTCAAAATTTCTCAGAAGTAGCTGGACAGGAGCACGTCGTCCAGACCCTGCGCAATGCCATTAAAAGCAGCCGCATTGCCCATGCCTATCTATTCTGCGGCCCGCGCGGCAGTGGCAAGACCAGCACCGCCCGCATACTGGCCAAGGCCGTCAACTGCAGCAGCCCCCTTGAAGGAGAGCCTTGTAACTCCTGCGATTCCTGTCTTGCCATCAATAAGGGCAACGCACTGGATATTATCGAGATCGACGAGGCCAGCAACCGCGGCATCGACGATATGAACGACCTCAAAGAAAGGGTCAATTACTCACCGAATATCCTGCGCTACAAGGTCTATATCATCGATGAGGTGCACATGATAACGCGAGAGGGCGCTAATGCTTTCCTGAAGACGCTCGAGGAGCCGCCCCCGCACGTTATTTTCATCCTGGCGACAACCGATCCTCACAAAATAATCTCTACTATCACTTCACGCTGCCAGCGCTTCGATTTCCACCGCCTTTCCAGCAGCGCTGTCATCTCACGACTGGCACATATTTGCGCAAAGGAAGGAATAGAGATAGCCCCCGAGGCTCTCAAGCTGGTGGCCAAGGTAACTACGGGCAGCCTGCGGGATGCAACTAATTTACTGGAACAGCTCATTACCTATCACGGCAATATCATCAGCCTGGCACAAGCTCAGGCTATGCTGGGCATCAGCGGTGACCTGCGCATACGTGAGCTGGCGCGCTGTATAGTTGCCATGGACGTATCCTCGGGGCTCAAAGTCATCAACGCTGTGGCGGGAGAGGGCCTCGACCTGCGGCAATTTAATCGCGAACTGGTGGATTACATGCGCCAGCTCCTGCTGGCCAAATCAGGCTCTGCTGATATGATAGACGCCACCTCCGACGACTTTGCCGAGATGCAGAAGGTCGCTGGAAGCACGACTCTCGATTACCTGCTTAATGCTATTAAGCTATTCAGCAGCGTCGACCTCCGCATGGACACCTATTCGCCCCTGCCGCTCGAACTCGCCCTCGTGGAAAGTGTCGTATCGCAGCATGCCAGGGACAAGTCCGCTGCTGCGGATCAGCCGCCCGGCAGGGAGTGGCATTCGTCCCGTCCCACCGCGCCATCGATCAGGGTCAGCCGGCCGGCCGAACAGTCACGACCGGCCAGCCTTGTGAGCAGGCCCGGTAAGATTGCTGAAGCGCCGTCCCAGGCCTCCGCACCTCCCACTCCAGCCATTGATCCGGCCGACCAGCACCGCCCGTCGGAGCCACTCAAGATGGATGATCCCAACGATTTAAAGTACTTGCAGGTCCATTGGAAAGATTTCATCAATTCTATGCGCGGTGAGGGCTCCGGGGGCAACCTGGATGCCCGACTGCGCCATGCCTGTGAGCCTGTCGAGATCAAGGACGGCAATCTCCTCCTTGGTTTTTATCACGATTTCCACAAGAGCTACATAGACAACCGCAAATACCTTCATATTATCGAGAAGAAGCTCAAAGAAGTTTTCGGCCACACTTATACGATAACCTGTATCCTCATGCAGCAGGGCGGAGCCAAATCCGAGCTTAAACCTGCCGGCAGTAATCACCTGGTGGAAGCTGCCCTGAGCATGGGAGCCAGGATCGTCGAAGATAACTCTGAAACGGAGGGGAAATGAGTCAATTTAACCTGCGCCAGATACAGGAATTGCAAGCCAAAATGATCAAAGCCCAGGAGGAACTGGGCAAGACCAATGTGGAGGTAACGGCCGGTGGAGGCGCCATTAAAATAATTATCAACGGTCAGCAGCAATTCCAGTCGATCTCCATTTCACCTGAGGTTGTCAATCCCGAAGATGTGGATTTCCTGCAGGACCTGGTATTGGCTGCCTGCAATGAGGCAGTGCAAAAATCGCAGGAATTGGCGGCACAGAACATGAGCAAGCTGACAGGTGGTCTCAAGATACCGGGACTTTTGTAGGAGAGAGCTTTGAACCCCGATTTCCTCCCCTCCGCCCGGCCAATTTCCAGGCTCATCGAAGAGCTGAACAAGCTGCCGGGTGTAGGCCCCAAGAGCGCCCAACGCCTGGCCTATCACCTCCTGCAGGCGCCACCCGAAAGGTCCCGCGACCTGGCCGAGGCGATTATTGCCCTCAAGCAAAACCTCAGGCTCTGCTCTATCTGCCTCAACATAACAGATACCGATCCCTGTGGCATATGCGCCGACGGGACGCGCGACATGACTAGGATCTGCGTGGTAGAGGAGCCGATCGACATTTTGCCGCTGGAGCGCACTAAGAAATTCCGCGGGCTCTATCACGTGCTGCACGGTGTTATATCGCCCGGCGACGGCATCAAGCCCGAGGACCTGCACATCAGGGAACTGCTGGATCGCCTGACCTCTAACAGCATCATCGAGGTCATACTGGCCACCAATCCCAACACGGAGGGCGAGGCCACTTCGATGTATATTCAAGGCCTGGTCTCCCCCCTGGGCATCAGGGTCACCCGGCTGGCCCGCGGTCTGCCCTTCGGGGGTGATCTCGAATATGCCGACGATGTTACGCTCAGCCGCGCCCTGGAAGGGCGGCAGGAGATGTATTAGCGCACCCATGTCCGCGCGGGTCTACCGTACTACCGGCATCATCATAAAGCGTCATAAATTCGGCGAAGCTGACCGGCTCCTTACCATTTTTACTGCGGACTGCGGCAAGGTGAGGGCTATAGCCAAGGGGTCCATGCGGCCCGGTAGTAAGCTGGGGGGCAACGTAGAGTTGCTCGCACACAGCCAGCTTATGCTGGCGCGCGGCCGCAACCTGGATATAGTCACCCAGGCACAAACACTGGATATCTTCCTGCCCATGCGCGACAGCCTCGAGCTTATGTCCTGCGGCTTCTACCTCGCGGAACTGGTCGACAATTTTACCGAAGAGAACGTCGAGGACAGGGAGCTGTTTGAGTTGTTGCTCGCTACGCTCAGGAGCCTATCTGAGACGGGGGAAGGGGAACGCATCGTGCGCTACTTTGAACTGCGCCTGCTGGGTCACCTGGGTTACAGCCCACAGCTTCAGAAATGCGCCAATTGCAACAGGACGCTGCAACCGGAAGCCAACTATTACAACCCGGCACAGGGTGGGGCGCTCTGCCGGGAGTGCGGCTATCCCGATATGGCAGCCAGTACCATATCGGTGAACGCGCAGAAAGTACTGCGACTCTGGCAGCACAGTGATATTGCAATTGCTGGCCGGGTTAAGCTCAGCGCTGAACTGGCGAGGGAAATCAAGAGCATCCTGCGCGACAATGTCCGCTACATATTGGAAAAGCAGCTTAAATCGATCGAGTGGATGGACAGGCTGGCAGGGTACAGCAAATTAAACGGGAATAAGACGGCAAGCCAGAACAAGGACAGCGGCCCGCTGTAAAAGTCTATACCTTCGGCCAGCTCTCTATAGTGCCCAGGTAATCGTCCAATATCTCCGCCCTCCGTATCTGACGCACCTTGCCTGCGGGCGTAACAAGAAGCTCCGCACAGCGTAGCTTGCCGTTATACTGGAAGCCCATAGCATAGCCGTGGGCGCCGGCGTCGTGCAATATAAAGACATCGCCCGGCGCAACTGCCGGCAGTGGACGGTTCACAGCGAACTTGTCGTTATTCTCGCAAAGAGAGCCGGTCACATCGTACACGTGGCCTTTCGGCTCATTTTCCTTGCCCAGCACCGTTATATGATGGTATGCGCCGTAGAGAGCAGGGCGCATCAGGTTAGCCATGCAGGCATCCAGTCCCACGAAATCCTTATATTTATGGGACACGTGCCTGACCTTCGATATCAGGAACCCGTGCGGGCCCGTCATGGCCCTGCCGCATTCGGTAACCACGCGCACCGTACCCAAACCCATGTCCTTAATATATTTCTTATAGGCGCCGCGGATGCCCGTGGATACCACGTCCAGGTCAATGGCCGACTGCTCTGGCTTGTAGGAAATGCCGAAGCCGCCACCCAGGTTGATGAAATCGAATTTTATGCCCGTATCATGGCTAATCATCGCAGCCAGCTTAAACAGCATTACCGCGGTTTCTTCCAGGTATTGCTCGTCCAGCATATTGGAGACGATCATTGTGTGCAGACCGAATCGCTCCGCTCCAAGCTCCATGGCCTTGATATAGGCGCCCCGTATCTGCCCGGTAGTAACCCCGTACTTGGCCTCCCGGGGATCGCCGATGAAGTCGTTGCCTTTTCTCAGCGGTCCCGGGTTGTACCTGAAACAGATAAGTTGCGGCATCCCCGCATTTTTATCAAGGTAGCCTATATGTGACCGGTCATCGAGATTGATGATGGCGCCGAGTCGTTTTGCCTTAATGTATTCATCGGCAGGCGTATCGTTAGAGGTGAACATGATATTCTCACCTCGCATACCCAGTTTTTCAGCGATGACAAGCTCGGCCAGGGAACTGCAATCCACCCCGAAGCCCTCCTCCTTCAAAACATTCACGATATGGGGGTTAGGGCAAGCCTTTACTGCGAAGTAGTTCCTATATCCGGGCTTCACCCACGCAAAGGCCTTTTTATATGACTCGGCAGTGTCCCTGATGCCCTGCTCATCATAGATATAAAAGGGCGTCGGGTATACCCGTAGCGCTTCCGGCAGCGCCTTTAAAATGCGCTCCGGCGCCGGCTTGGAAGACTCGCGGCGGATGACATCACACCTTACCGCCTGCTTCGACCGGGCGATGCTCTCCAGCCTGTTTATCTCCAGATGGCTGCCCGGCTGCTCCTTTGCCTCATTCCGCAGCGAATTCCCGTATACATCCAGCCCTTTTTTAGCGCCCGCCGGGCTGATATAGCCGTCATTGGAGGCGATTGCCGCGTAAATGCATAAGGACGCCTCTTTCCCCTTCATGTTCTGTATGATGACTCCATTCGCACCATGGACTATTATTTTGTCGATAGCTGCGGGATTAACGCGTAGCGTGGCTACTCTCTCCTGAAACAGCTGCCGTTCGTCCGTCTTCATTTTGTTCTCTCTCGTACTTTTATAGCCGGTTAAATTATAACTTATCCAACGGATTTGGTGCCTGCCCGCGTGGCTGCGATGATCACCACGCGTGAAATGCACGAGTAAAACTGCTATAATATCCCGCGTTATGCCGTCTCAACTGCCCCTATACGTACAAGCTCTGCTTGATTCAGGGGCATACCCCGACCGCCCGGCAGTGGTTGAATTACTGCAAACGCAGATGTCTTTCATTTTCCTCGCCGGAGGGTATGCCTATAAGACTAAAAAGCCGGTCAATCTGGGATACCTGGATTACACCACGCTAGAGAAAAGGGAGCATTTCTGCCGCCAGGAACTGGAGCTCAACCGACGCCTTTGCCCGGCCGCCTACCTGGATGTGCTGCCTATCACTGAATCACCCGGCGGGATTCAGCTTGGCGGCACGGGAAAAGTGATCGAGTACGCGGTCAAAATGAAGCAGCTCCCCCGCGGCAGGATGATGGACCTGCTGCTCACACGGGACCTGGTCACACCGGCCATGCTGGAGCAGGTAGCCGGACTGATGGCAGATTTCCACGGCCGCGCGGCCACCAATCCTGCCATAAGCGCCTATGGCAGCCTTGATGGAGTGAGGACCAACACCGACGAGAATTTCGATCAAACCATTAAATATGTCGGCACAGTTATCCGGGAAAAATCCCACCGCCTCATAAAGGAATATACCGGCAAATTCCTGCTTAGTCATTCTTCTCTACTTAACAGCCGGGTGTCCGGCGGAAAGATACGGGACTGCCACGGCGACTTGCATGCAGCCCATGTATGCTTTGCCGACAATATCTATATTTACGACTGCATCGAGTTCAACGACCGCTTCCGCTATTGCGACACGGCCTCCGAGATTGCCTTCCTGGCAATGGACATCGACCGCTACGGCAGGGCTGACCTGTCGAACTCGTTCGTCCAAGCCTATGTTGGCGCCAGCGGTGATAGCGAACTGGAAGCGCTGCTGAATTTCTACAAGTGCTACCGGGCGTATGTCAGGGGCAAGGTGGCCTGCTTTAAATACGACGACCCGTACCTCAAGGATAAGGATTCGATACTTCGGGAAGCCCAGCTTTATTTCGATTTAGCTTACAGGTACGCATTCCCCAGGCCTGCATTGATCATAGTTACCGGTCTGATCGGCACGGGCAAAACCACCGTGTCCAGGGCCATTGGCCGGGGCCTGGGCTGTACCGTGCTCTCTTCCGACGTTATCAGGAAAGATCTGGCCGGTATCCCACCGGCAGAGCAGCATTACGACAGTTTTGCAGCCGGCCTTTATAGCCCGCAATCTACGCAAAAGACCTATAGTGCGCTTCTCCGCAGGGCGGGCGAACAACTCGGCCAAGGAAATACCGTGGTTCTGGATGCCTCCTTCAGGAAGCGTTCCGACCGCCAGGTAGCTCGAAACCTGGCTCTAGAATATGGCTCGGCCTTCCTGGCAATGGAATGCGTCGCCCCGGATGAGATTATCAGGCAACGGTTGGAAAAAAGGAGCCGGGCCGGGTCGGTATCCGATGGGCGCTGGGAGATATTCGCAGATATAAAGAAAGATTACGATACAGTGGATGAGCTGCCACCGGATGAGCACCTGGTACTTGACACTGTGAGTTCATCAGGTAATATTATTGCATCGATTTTGCAGAGGATAAATGTTTTATGAAATATGATATCAGGGACATCAAGCTTGCGGCCGAAGGCAAGCTCCGTATTGAGTGGGCCGGCCACCAGATGCCGGTCCTTAAGCTCATCCAGGAACGTTTCTCAAGGGAGAAAACTTTTAAAGGCATACGCATTTCCGGCTGCCTGCACATCACTACCGAGACAGCCAACCTGGCCTATGCGCTCAAGGCCGGCGGGGCCGATCTGGTGTTATGCGCATCCAATCCCCTCAGCACGCAGGACGACGTAGCCGCTTCACTGGTAAAGTCCGGATTCCCCGTATTTTGCATCAAGGGAGAGGACAACAAGACCTACTATAAACACATTATGGCCGCTCTCGACCATAAGCCGCAGTTGACCATTGACGACGGCGCCGACCTGGTCAGCACCATACACCGGGAGAGGGTTGGGCTGCTGCGGAATGTCATCGGCGGGACCGAAGAAACCACCACAGGCGTGATCCGCCTTAAGAATATGGCCAAAGCTAAAAAGCTGAAATGTCCTGTTATTGCTGTCAACGATGCCAAGACCAAGCACTTTTTCGATAACCACTACGGAACCGGGCAGAGCACTATAGACGGCATCACGCGGGCTACCAATATACTCTGGGCAGGTAAGGTTGTGGTGGTGGCAGGATACGGGTACTGCGGCCGCGGCGTAGCGCGTCGTGCCCACGGGATGGGCGCCCGCATCATCGTTTGCGAGATAGACCCCATCAGTGCGCTGGAAGCGGCCATGGATGGATTCCAGGTCATGCCCCTCCTGGATGCCTCCGCACTGGGCGATGTCTTCATCACCTTGACCGGCAATCGACACGTACTGGACAGGGCACATTTTGCCAGGATGAAGGACGGCGCCATACTTGCTAACAGCGGTCATTTCAACGTGGAGATCAACATACCAGCCCTGGAAAAAATGGCGGCATCCAAGCGGCGCACCAGGCGGTTCGTGGATGAGTACGAGTTGGCCGGGGGCAGACGCGTATACCTGCTGGGCGAAGGGCGGCTTATAAATCTGGCGGCGGCCGAAGGCCACCCTGCCAGCGTCATGGATATGAGCTTCGCCAACCAGGCGCTGGGACTTGAATACCTGGTTAAAAATAAGGGCAGGCTCAAGCCCGCTGTCTACCCGGTGCCGCTGGAGACCGACAACGAGGTCGGCCGTCTAAAGCTCAAATCAATGGACATTGACATAGACAAGCTCACTCGTGAGCAGCAAAAGTACCTGGGGAGCTGGGAAGAGGGAACTTAAATCACAAAGGAGCAACTATGAAAAACACTTTCATGAGGTCACCTAAGTATTTCTTTACTTCTGAATCGGTTACTGAAGGACACCCCGATAAACTGTGCGACCAAGTGGCTGACGGCATACTGGATGCCATGATCAAACACGATCCCAATTCCAGGGTAGCCTGCGAAGTTGCCGTCACAATCGGCCTGGTGATAGTCCTTGGGGAGATAACGACCATGACTTATGTCGAGATACCCGATGTGGTAAGGCAGATCGTGAAGGAGATAGGTTACACCAAGCCCGAGTTCCAGTTCGACTATCAGAGCCTTGCCACCATAGTCTCCATCAAGAAACAGTCGCCCAATATCAACGCCGGAGTGAGCAAGGCGCTGGAGGTGAGGGGCAGCGGCAGGAAAGTGGATGAACTTGACCTGACCGGCGCCGGGGACCAGGGAATGATGTTCGGCTATGCCTGCAACGAGACCAGCGAATTCATGCCATTGCCTATTGCCCTGGCGCACAAACTGGCCTTTCGGCTGGCAGAAGCCCGTAAAAAAAGCGTCATCCCCTACCTGCGCCCGGACGGTAAATCCCAGGTGACCGTGGAATACAGCTATGGCAAGCCCAAGAGGATCGAGGCTGTGGTCATCGGGGCCCATCACGACCCCGCGCCGAATAATGACACCATTCGCCATGATATCATCCAGAAAGTAATCAAGCCGGTAATACCGGCCAGCATGATGGATAAAAACACCAAGATATATATAAACAGCGCTGGGCGTTTCGAGGTGGGCGGGCCTGTTTCCGATACAGGTTTCACCGGCCGCAAGCTGCTGGTGGACACCTACGGCGGGTATGCCCGCCACGGCGGTGGCGCGTTCTCCGGCAAGGATCCGACCAAGGTGGACCGCTCAGCCACCTACATGGCGCGATATATAGCTAAAAACTGTGTGGCTGCAGGGCTGGCTGACAGGCTGGAACTGCAGGTAGCCTATTCCATCGGTGTGGCGCACCCCCTGTCAGTATCTATTGAGACTTTCGGCACCGGCAAAATCTCCGATGCCACAATACTCAAGCTCATCCACAAGCATTTCGATATGCGGCCCGAGGCCATCATCAGGTACTTCGATCTGCGCAGGCCTATCTATCGGGCCACGGCATCCTACGGCCATTTCGGCCGCACTGACGTAAAGTTCCCCTGGGAGAAGATCGACAAAGCCAGGATATTAAAGGCCGAAGCAGGGATATAGATAATGGCGTCACGGATCAAGTTTGGTACCGACGGCTGGCGGGCCGTTATTGCCGAGGATTTCACCTACGATAACGTCCGCGCCTGCGCACAAGGCGTTGCTGATTATGTGAAGGGCGCAGGTACAGCCAGAGGCAGTATCGTCATAGGCTTCGATACCCGCTTCGGCTCTGATGAGTTTGCAGCGGCAGCGGCGGAGGTTCTGGCAGGCAACGGCATCAAGGTGTTTCTCTTAACCAGACCAGCGCCCACACCGGTCACCAGCTTCACCGTGACGGCCCTCAAGGCCGACGGCGGTATCATGATCACGGCCAGCCATAACCCGGCCAACTACAACGGTTTCAAGTACAAGGTCGCCAGCGGCGCCAGCGCACCCACGGAAGTCATCTCGCAAATCGAGCAATCCGCTAACGCAGCGGTGGATACGGGGGCGGTAAGTCGGCTCGACCTCGGCGAGGCGCTCAAGAAAAAGCTTGTCACCTACCACGACCCGTACCACGCCTATGCAAAGCACCTTAACCGCCTGATAAATATCGAGACTCTCAAAAAGAACAAGCTGAAGATCGTCGTAGATTCAATGTTCGGCGCCGGCATCGGTTATTTCAAAAGCCTGCTGGAGGGGGGCCAGATCGAGATACACGAGATCAACAGGGTACGCAACCCTCTTTTCCCAGGCATACAGCCCGAGCCCATCAGCAAAAACCTGAGCAAGCTCGCCAGGCAGGTCATCCGGGACGATGCGGCGGTTGGGTTCGCCACTGACGGTGACGCTGACCGTATCGGCGTCATCGATGAAAACGGCCGTTTCATGACCACTCAGGAAATATTCGCGCTGCTTGCCCTGTATTTCCTGGACGTGCGCAAAGAGCGAGGCCCTCTGGTCAAGACGCTTACTTCAACCGATATGCTCTTCACTATCGGCGAGATCTACAACGTACCCGTCTTCGAGACGATCGTGGGCTTCAAGTACGTGGCGCCCGTCATGATCAGGGAAAAGGCCCTGCTGGGCGGCGAAGAGAGCGGGGGCTACGGTTTCCGCGGTCATATCCCAGAGAGGGACGGTATGCTGGCCGGCCTGTATTTTATCGATTACATGGTCAGGACAGGCAAATCACCCTCCCAATTGCTGGCAAATCTTTTTAAAAAGGTCGGCCCGCATTATTACGACAGGCTGGATATCCACACAACCGACGAAATCAAGCAGCAGATGCTGGCCAAGATGTCCGCGGCGCCAGTGGCGAAGATAGGTGGCCAAAAGGTTGTGAAGCTGGATACCAGGGACGGGTTCCGCTACAAGCTGGAAGACGGCTCATGGCTGCTGGTACGTTTCTCCGGCACGGAACCGCTGGTGCGCATCTACGCCGAGTGCGGAACCATGGAAGAAGTGCAAAAACTAATACAATATGGCCAAGAAATGGCAGGGGTATGAGCTATGGCAAACCTAGACGATAGTTCCTTTTACACTTCCTTAGATAAATTCGGCATGGGGGCGCAGATACGCGGTCTTCCCAACCAGTGCCGCCAGGCATGGGACAAAGCCTGCAGGTTCAAACTGCCAACCGACTACTCTGATGTCGATAAAGTTGTGATACTGGGTATGGGGGGTTCGGCCATCGGTGGGGACCTGCTCAGGGGACTGGCTGCTCCACTGAGCCGCCCGCTTGTGCTGGTACACCGGGATTATGATCTTCCCGCATGGGTAGACGACAAGACCCTGGTCATCGGGGCAAGCTATTCGGGCAATACAGAGGAAACGATCTCGGGTTTCATGCAGGCGCTGAATAAGGACTGCAAGACTCTGGTCGTCTCGACGGACGGCAGGCTAACAGACCTGGCCCGCGAAAACAGTGTGCCGGTTTTCGTTATAGAGCACGCTTCTCCTCCCCGCGCGGCCCTGGGCTATAGTTTGCTACCCCTGCTGGCAATAATGCAAAGCCTGGGCTTCACAAGTGCCGAAGCGGCGGGCGTGAATGGCATGGTCAGGGCCCTGGAGACACTTGGAGCAAGCTGGCAGGAAGACAGCCCTACCGAGCGCAACCAGGCCAAGATGCTGGCCGCTAAACTGCATGACAGAATTGCTGTTGTTTACGGCGCCGGCATACTCAGCGATGTTGCCCGCAGATGGAAAACACAGATCAACGAGAACAGTAAGCAGTGGGCCTTCTTCGAGACCCTGCCCGAGCTGAATCACAATGCAGTGCTGGGATACCGCTACCCGGTGGGCACGGCCGACCGCGTGTACGTCCTTTTCCTGCGCTGCCAGTCCCTGCGCCCTCGCACGCTCATCCGCTATAAAGTCACCGGCGAGCTTTTAGATCAGCGCAGCATTCCCTACCAGTATGTCGACAGCCATGGAGGCAACGACCTCAAGCACATTATGAGCCTTGTACTGCTGGGCGACTGGGTCAGCTACTACCTGGCAATGCTCAACGGCATCGATCCCAGCCCGGTTCCTGAGATAGATCTGCTCAAGAAAAGATTGGCCGATGAAAAGTGATCGCTCCCGGCCCTCTAAATAGGTGATGATACCTATTTCCTTTGCCAGAACGCTCAAATATACTTTACTTAATTGACCTGGGAGGGTCATACTTAGTGATGCGTATAAATAAGAAGATACTTTTAATCTACCCCGAATACCCCGATACTTTCTGGAGTTTCAAGCATGCCCTCAAGTTCGTTGCCAAGAAGGCGGCCTTCCCTCCTCTTGGCCTGTTGACCGTGGCTGCCATGCTTCCCTCAGAATGGCAACTGAAACTCGTGGATATGAATACGGCGCGCTTGAGCGATAAGGATATCAAGTGGGCCGACATGGTTTTCATCAGCGCCATGGTGGTGCAGAAGGACTCAGCTAAAACCGTTATCAAGCACTGCAAGAAGCTGGGAGCAACAGTGGTGGCCGGTGGTCCGCTTTTCACCACTCAGCCCGAGGAATTCTCCTGTGTGGACCATTTTGTACTGGACGAGGCTGAAGTCACCCTGCCCCCCTTCCTCGAAGACCTGGAAAAAGGCTGCCTGCAAAGGATGTATTCTTCGAAAGTCCGGCCTGATATCAATATCACGCCGGTGCCGCGCTGGGACCTGATCCAGCGAAGTAAATATTCCTCGATGGTGGTGCAGTATTCCCGGGGCTGCCCTTACGACTGCGAGTTCTGCGATATTGTGGTGCTCAACGGTCATATGCCGCGCACCAAGGGCAGGGAGCAGATGCTGCGTGAGCTGGATGCGCTACACGCTACCGGCTGGCGGGACAGCGTCTTTATCGTGGATGACAACTTCATCGGCAACAAGAAGAAGCTGAAAGCGGAGATGCTGCCGGCTATCATCGAATGGTCAGGGAAGAGGCATTTCCCCTTTTCTTTCCATACCCAGACCTCCATCAACCTTGCAGATGACTGTGAACTGATGGGTCTCATGACCAGGGCTAACTTCAACATGGTATTCGTCGGCATCGAGTCACCTAATAAAGATAGTCTGACTGAGTGCGGCAAATACCAGAACTCCAGCCGCGACCTCATCGCAGCGGTTAAGAAGCTTCAGCACGCCGGCCTGGAAGTGCAGGGTGGGTTCATCGTTGGCTTCGACAGCGATCCCCTGTCTATTTTCCAGGACATCATCAATTTCGTGCAGACCAGCGGCGTAGTGACGGCTATGGTAGGCCTGCTTCACGCGCCCAATGGCACCCGCCTGCATAAGCGTCTGGAAGGCGAAAACCGCCTCACCGGTAATTTTTCGGGCAACAATACCGATATGTCCATCAATTTCGTGCCCAAAATGAATATAAACAAGCTGATGGATGGCTATCGTAAAATAGTCAATACTATCTATTCGCCCAGCCAGTATTATGCCAGGGTAAAAACATTCTTGAGGGAGTATCAGCCCAAACGACGGAAGATCTCGATAATGAAATCACAAAATATAGGGGCCTTTTTCATGTCGCTCTGGGTTCTGGGGGTCCAGGGAAAGGAACGCTGGCATTTCTGGAACCTGCTGATATGGACGATATTCAAGCGCCCGCGTTCGTTCCCTTTATCAATGTCCATGGCCATCTACGGATTCCACTTCCGCAAGATCGTTGAGGCAACCGCCCGTCAGTTTAAGCTGGCGCAGATGTAATTATAGCCCGGGCGGTTGTTCGCCTCTGCCCAAATTACTACAATTACATCTGATATATTGCGCACCGCAGGAGAGATATTATAACCAGGGTAAAAGTTGCGTTAGTCAGATGTGATACGTATGATCAAGCTGCGGTCTATCAGGCCCTGCAGCGGGGACTGGACCTTCTGGGCGGTATATCCCGGTTTGTTAAAAAGCATGAGAGGCTGATTTTAAAGCCCAACGTGCTGCTGGGCGCAAATCCAGATACCTGTGTCACCACGCACCCCGCCGTATTTAAGGCTGCCGGTAAGCTCATGCAGGAAGCAGGCGCCCTGGTATATTACGGCGACTCCTCTTCCATAGGCAAGTGCGAGGGGAACTGCCGGCGCGCCGGGCTCAAGCAGGCCGGTGATGAGATGGGATTCATCATCGCCGATTTCGATTCCGGCCGGCAGGTCAGCCACAAGGATGCGTTATTAATCAAGAACTTCACCATCGCCAACGGTGTGCTTGATACCGACGGCCTGGTGAGCCTGCCCAAGTTTAAAACACACGGGCTTATGCGATTTACCGGCGCCGTCAAGAACCAGTTCGGTTGCATCCCCGGCTTCATCAAAAGCCAGTATCACGTTAAGCTGGCCGATCCCTACGACTTCGCGGCCATGCTGGTGGACATAAATACCTTCATCAGGCCGCGGCTGTACATCATGGATGGCATCTGGGCGATGGAGGGCAACGGGCCGCGAGGCGGCAAGGTCAGAAAGATGAACGTCCTGCTACTATCCGCCGATCCGATCGCTCTGGATGCCACGGCCTGCCGTATGATCAACCTCGATCCTGAAGCTGTCCCTACCTGCAGGGCGGGCGAGCAGGCGGGACTGGGCACCTATCACATCGAGCAAATAGAGTTAGCAGGCGAGAGCCTCGAATCATTCTATACCCCCGCCTTCCAGGTGGTTCGCGCAGCTCCGCAGCGCTGCAGCAGCGGCCGGCTGAAGTCTTTTGTAAAAAACCAGATCTGTGAGAGGCCTGTTATCGATAAAGCCAGATGCACCCTTTGCGGGACCTGCGTCCAGATGTGCCCGGTGGAGCCCAAGGCCGTGAACTGGCACACGGGCGATAAGAGCAGGCCGCCCACATATAAATATGACCGCTGCATCCGCTGCTACTGTTGCCAGGAGGTCTGCCCGGAAGGCGCGATCTCGATTAAGAACCCGCCGCTCAGCAGTGTCCTGACCAAAGCATAGCCCGCCAGCTTACCGCCACTCCTGTCCAGGCTAATTCCGATGCAAATTTACTAATAAAGGGCCGCTTCTTTCGAAGCGGCCCTTTATTATATCTATCGTGTCCGTTTTAACGCTTGGTGTACTGCGGCGCCTTGCGTGCGCGTTTGAGCCCGTATTTCTTGCGTTCCTTGACGCGGGGATCGCGGGTCAGCAGGCCGTGCTGCCGCAGAGGGCTCTTGAAGCTTTCGTTAAGATCAACCAGGGCGCGGGCGATGCCGTGCTTGATGGCGCCGGCCTGGCCGGTCATTCCACCACCGGTAACCTTTATCTCGACATTATATTTACCGACAGTATCGGTAACCATGAAAGCCTGCTCTATCATGCGCCTGTGGTCAACCAGCGGGAAAAGCTCCTGGTAGGGTTTGCCGTTGATAATGATATTGCCGGAGCCTGATGATAATCTAACCTGCGCTATGGCGCACTTTCTTCTGCCCGTTCCGCGGTGATATGTTGCTGTACTCATTTGCTGTTGCTCCCTTTGTCAGATTCTTTTACGCCGGCCAACTGCGCCTGGTGAGGATGCTTGTCGCCGGCATATACCTTCAATTTCTTGTACATGGCTCTGCCCAGCCTGCTGTTGGGCAGCATGCCTTTCACGGCATGCTCTATGACACGCTCAGGATGCTTTTGCAGCATCTCGCCCAGGGTTACCGATCTGATGCCGCCCGGATAGCCGGAATATCTGAAATAAGACTTGTCTGTGAGCTTTTTCCCTGTGACCCTTATCTTTTCAGCATTTATGACGACCACGAAATCGCCAGTGTCCGTGTTGTTGGCGAACATAGCCTTGTGCTTTCCGATAAGCAGCCTGGCAATCTGGGCGCACATCCTGCCCAGGGTCTGGCCGCTGGCATCCACCAGATGCCATTTCCTTTCGATTTCACTTGCTTTAGGTGCATAGGTTTTCATATTTAAACTCCGAATTATCTGCGTAAATAACCTTCATCAGGCAAAGGCCCTGCGCCGGCGCTGTTGGCCCGGCCAGGCTCAGTTTTTTCATCTCCAATATATTTCTAAACTCCTCGATTCCTATTTTCCCCATCCCAACCCTTACCAGGGTGCCCACCATGTTGCGTACTTGGTGCGTCAGGAATGATTTGGCCCTGACACGGAAGGCAATTTCATCGCCTTCCCGCTCAACTCCCGCATCGTAAATCGTGCGTACCGTGCTCTCCCCCCTGTCCCAATCGGTGACAAATGAAGCAAAATCTTGTTCACCTATGAGCAGCTTGCTGGCCAGGTCCATCTGCCCGGCATCAAGCTCCGCTGCCACGTGGTAATACATATCCTGTCCCAGTGACGCCCGTGGCCTCCTGTTTAATATCAGGTACCTGTATTCTCGGCTCACAGCATCTTTCATAACATTGAACCTGGCTGAAACCGTACCGGCCTTGAGTACCGAGATATCCCGGGGCAGGTAATGGTTCAGCCCGCTTACAAATACCTTCACCGGCAGCGCAGAGCCCGTCCTGAAGCTGATCACCTGGCCCCTGGCATGGACTCCCGTATCGGTCCTGCAGGCAGCTATGACGCGCCTCTCCTCGCCCGTCAGCTTTAAAATAGCCTTCTCCAGCTCGTCCTGTATAGTAGGCTGATCTTTCTGCCACTGGAAGCCGAAATAACGTTCGCCGTTATATTCGACCACGAGAATAATTTTTCTTAAATTGTTAAAGATCTCCACCGCGAAAGTGAATCTTACTCCACCATCTCTATAAGCGCCATGGG